>MDSY01109582.1_pt1 | contig 23867 bp, 14 predicted proteins | sample 811131 | NCBI WGS metagenome assembly MDSY01 (sample SAMN05326643, study PRJNA326480) | marine metagenome | isolation source: seawater | place: Atlantic Ocean: South West | collected 2010 | reverse complement strand
GTTGGCGGTGCGCTCGGGTGAGCGGAGCGGCCACGCGCGAGGCGGAGACGATCCTGGAGAAGATGTGGCGCGATACGACGCTCGCGCACGTCATCCGAACGCGCAGCCTTCGACTGATGACCGCGGGGTTCGTTAACAATTTTGGATAAAGTTTCGAGAGCCTCTCGGGGTCCGTCGTCACTCCGCGCACGCGCCCCGCGGCCGATGACGTCGATGGCGTGCACGCCCGTCGCGGCCGCGTCGATGTCCATCGTCACGCCCGCGCGACGCGTCCCGCATCGCCCCGCGGTCCACCACCCCGGGACCCGCGCGACGCATCGCCCCGTCGTTCGCCGCACGATCCGCGCGGCAGGGAAGCTCGAGGACACCTCCGACAACTCCCCGCGATCCCCAACCGAGGAGGGCGCGCCGACCGTCACCGGCCCGTTCCCATGCGACCTCTCACTCCTCACCCCCGACGAGCGCGCGTGGCTTCACGACCGCGACGAGCTGCGCGTCCTGGTCCTCGGTAAGACCGGCGTAGGCAAATCATCCCTCGTGAACGCAATCGCCAACGCGGACTCGCGCATCGGCGCCCTCGAGGTGGGCACCACCCAAGTGCAGTCCATCGAGAACACAATCGTCAACTCCGCCGTGAACTCCGACGAGTCCCACGACATCGCGCTCTTCGACACACCCGGGTTCTTCGACGTGGAAGGCCGGACACCCGCGGGGGTCCTGCGCGAACTATCCGGCAAAGTGGACGACTACCACGCCGTCGTCTACGCGCACGTCGCGACCGACCGACGGCTTCGTCTAGAAGACGAACAGTCCGTCTCGTTCATCGTCCAGGCGCTCGGCCCGGCGATGGCGCGACGCACCGTCATCGCGCTCACCTTCGCCAACGAGGTCAACGAAGGATCCGACGGTCGTTCGAAGGAACAAGTCGTCGACGTCCGCGCGTCGCAAGTCGTCTGCCTCTTCGCGAACGCCGCCGAACGCGTCGCGGGAACCGCGGACGACGCCGTGCGTAACACCCCTCACGTCCCGTGCAGCTCCGTTGGTGACGGGTCGGGGTGGGAAGGTGACCTGTGGCGTACCGTGATCAGACGCGCGAAGACGGCGGCGGATGATGAAAACGCGCCGGTGAGTACCGACGGATCCTACGACTCCGCCGCCGCCGAGATGGAAATCGACTGGGACGGCCTCGCCGCCGCGGGCATCTCGCTCGACGCACCCCCGACGCGCCCGCCCCCGCCGCTGGAGCTGGTGAAGAAATACGTCGCGCTCGCGCTCGGGGAGTACGTCAGCAAAGACGGGTCAAGTATACGGAGCTGCTTCGCGGTGAAACAACGGGGTATGCCGTCGGGGTTCGCGGCTTCAATCATCTTAGAAGTGTACGGTTCGATCGAGGCGGACGAACGCGAAGGCACGAGCAGTGCGATATACATGCTGATGCCCGGGACCGCGTCTGGGACGGTGATGAAGGTGAAGATGGGCGAAGTTGAGTGCGGGGATTTGCCGAACCCGGCGGCGCTGCGGAGGGGCGGAGCGGAGGTCACCGTCGGGGGGCTCAGCGTCGACGCGGGCGGGTCGTCCGGGCCGGTGATTTTGCGATTGGACGATAAGGACGGGTCCTTCTCGACGGACACCGAGCGTGTGAGTGCGGGTGGGATCGTGGAGATCGATCCGGACACGGGCGACGCGGTGGTCATGTCGCGCAAGGCCGGTGCGGCGCAATAAGGTACCTTGAAGGTAACTTTTAGATAGCCAGTCGAGCCGAGTCCGAATATCTTAGATTGATTATTAAAGGGATAGCGGAGAGGGCGTTAGTTCATCGTCAGTCCAGGTCGTAGAGCTCGTCCCCGTCCACCGAGCCGAGTGCGTCGATGCCCGACGCGCTCGACGCGCTCGCCCTCGTCGCCATCGTCGAGCTGACGTCGGAACCGGCTCTGTCGATTTCGGCAAAGACGTCGTCCGCCGCCGCTGACTTGTAGTTCGCCATCGTGTCGAAGTCGGGGTAGCGATCGTTACCTCCGGACGCCGCCATGGACGCGAGCAGACCTCCCATGCCCCCGAGCGCCGGTCCCGCGTCGTCGATGACCTCCTCCTCTCCATCCTTTTCCTCCTCGACGACGACGATCTTCTTCTTCTCGCCGATTTTCTCACTCTCAAACGGCGCGGGCTCCCACTTTTCCCCGTCCAAGACCTCCAGCAGCGCCCTCACCTCCTTCTCCATCGCATCGTCCGGCGCCCCGTGCAGCGCGCTCATCCCCGCCTTCCTCGCCTCCTCCATCCGACCCAGTCGCCAGAGCGCCTGCGCTTTTCGAAACTTAGCCTTGACGTTCCCGGGCTGCATCTCAAGCGCGGCGTCGCAGTCCAACAACGCCGCCTTCGCGTTCAGCGTACCGGCCATGCCCAACGAGTCATCCGAGCTCCACAGGTGGTTCTCGAGGTGTCCACACGTGTCGATCGCGCCGTGCCCGGCGCCCGGCGAGCCACCGCGGGCGAGGTACGCCGCGGCTCTGTTGCAGTGATACGTCGCCCGACGGGGGGCTTCGTCGAATAAGCGCCGGTAGCTCACGGGTGCGTCGATCGCGCGGGTGTAGTGCTCGATGGCGGCGGACCACTCGCGTTTCGCAAAGGCGTCGTTGCCGCGTTTCTTGTGCGCGTCGCCGGTGTCGGCGTCCTTCGCATCGTCGTGCGCGTTCACCTTCCGATCGTAAGTTTCGTCGTCGCCCGCGGAAGTTTCCCCGGAAGGTGCCTCGGCGGAAGTCAACAGCACGGTTCTGTCCGCGACGATCACGTCGCCGTCGCCCGTGTCATCCCCCGGATCGCCGCTCGTGTCTTCGTGCGCCTGTCTCGCGGCGCTCTCCTCCGCCGCCCGCACGGCCTCTGGTCCGTTGAGCACTGGGACGTCGACTTCGTCTTTGAATTTACCGAAATCTTCGAGCAGAGTTTTGGCGAGTTTGCGTTCGTCGTCCGAGACACTCGCCTCCGTTCGCACCGACCAGCTCTCAAGCATCGCGAGTAGGTCGTCGCTGAGCCTCAGTTTGTTGTTCGGGCAGTAGCGGAGCCTGAGCCAGGAGGCGTAGAACGCCAGGGTTCGCAGCGCGAGCGACGACGCTCCCGGGAAGGAGTCTTGGTAGTTGAGCATGAGATTGGGCACGAGGGGTGAACGCGCGAGCTCGAGCATGCGCTGGTGCAGCGCGGCGTCGCTGGACGATCCCGGCGCCGGGGGCTCGTGCCAGGGGTAGAGCTCCTCGCGTGTCAGCGCCCCGAGCGTCTCCATCGCCTGCCCGCGGAGGTGCAGGTTGGGATGCGCGCACATCGAGACGAGCGCTCGCAGACCGCCCGCGAGGATGAACTCTTTCGCGAAGACCCAACGCTTGCTGTGGCACAGATACAGGGACATCAGGTACGTCACCTGACACCTGAACTGCGGGTGACTCTCGGGCGCGCCGTTCGGAGGGTCCGCGAGTAACGCCGGGTACATCTGCGCGTCGTCCTCGTCGGGCCAGTAGACCAGGCCGCGACACCGATCTGGCGTCAAGTTTTGGCGCAAGCATCGCTCCGTCTGGGACACGGGCGGGTTCGCGTACTGCCGCGCGAGGCCCGCGCGGATCTGCGTTTGGATCTCCTTCGGGGTCTCCGGGTCGGTGGCGTCTGTGAGGAAGGATTCGAAACGCGGGTCCACCTCCGTGTCCACTTCCGTGTCCGCCATCGCGCCCGCCGATCTGGTCGTTCGGTTTGACTCGCGGGTGCCCATTTTAGACTTGCAAGATGCATCGCGGCCCCTTATCCACCACTTCGAGGCGCGCTGGCATGTCCGCGGCGTTCGCAGTCGCGCGCATCGCGCCGCGGGGCGCGATCCAAGGCAATCCAAGGCGCGTGCCCAACCCCCCCGGCCGCCGGGTTGGACACACGCGCATCACGGCGGCGTCGACGTCCGTGGACCAGGCTGATGACGTGCTCGTAAACAACCCTTACGAGATCCTGAACGTGGACGTCACCGCGTCCAAGCGGGCGGTGCGCGATGCCTTCAGGCGAGCCGCAAAGACGGCGCATCCCGACCGAGGCGGCACCGCGGAGGCATTCGATGCCCTCACGAAAGCCGCGGACGTCCTCACCGACGACGCCAAACGCGCGCAACTAGATGCGAAGTTGCTCGACGTGCCCGCGGGCTCCTTGACTCTTGAGGAGCTACGATGGAGCCGAGAGCTGGCGGCGTTGCAAGAAGCCGAGGACGCGGGTGAGGTGAAAGGCCCGGACGCCGTGCTCGACGCCGCCAGAGCGTACGCCGCCGCGGAGAAGGCGCTCGACGCCATCGCCAAGCGCAAGAAGAAGCAGGAAGACGCGGACAAGCTCGAGAAGAAGACACACGCGCTCGCAGCCTCGCAGGCCATCCGACTGGAGATCACGTCACGCATCGCCACGAAAGGCCTGCGGGGAAAGGACGCCGAGGTGACGATGACGGTAACGCGTGAGATGCTGAAACTCGCGATGGAGGCGCAGTCCACCGAAGGAGGGAAGGTTCCGGACAGGGTCGTCGTGCCGCTCGAGGCGGCGGCCATGACGAACTGCGCTAAATGCGATGGATGGGGCGAGAAGGAAGGGCACTGGACGATGGCGCTGGACAAGCTCTGCGTCAAGTGCAAGGGCATGTGCAGGGTAGAGAAGAGACGAACGGTGAAGGTGCCGGTGCGGGTCGACGTGATGGACGGGGAGCGGGTGGTGCTGGAAGGTATGGGGGACGAGGGGTACCGAAAGCAGGTCACCGCGCTGGGGGAGATGACGGAGCCGGGGGAGAGCGGGGACTTGGTCGTGACGGTGGCGCTGCTGAGGGACGGGGAGACCGCGCGGGAATGAAGATGAACGCGTCGTTCATATCTATCGCACTAGTTAGCGCCCGCATCGTCGGAAGATCCCTCGGGCTCCCACGCCGGATCCATCGGCTTGGCGTCTTCGCATCTGAATTGATTCCAGCGAAATTCATCGACGGTAACCTTCGGCCTCTTGGGCACCCATTCGCACAGCGGAGAGTCATACATCGCGTGCCCACGCTCTGGACCGAGAAAATATTCATTCGTCGCGCCCATCGAGTCCTGCGGCCGGATCAGTACACGACGCAGGCGCCTGTACGCATCGTTACCGAGGTCAGATCGAACCGACCAATTGTTGTCACTGAGCCCCTTCAGCTCGTCGTAACGGAGCGTCTTTACCTCCCTGAAGAAGCCGTCAGTGAGCTCGGAAACAACCCTTTCGCCGATCCGTCGACGTGACAAGTCGATCGCGAACCGTGGCGCCAGCTCGATGAACCTTCTCGCGAGACTCGCGCGGCACAGACGCGAGGCGCTCTTCGGCGAGTGTACGTTTTTTTTGTTGAACCCTGCTTTTCGCCCGGTGGCTCCCAACGTAACCTCCGTGCTTCCCCCGCCGCCGCTGACTGACCGTGAGTCGGCGATCCAGTTGATGGAGCTGCCGCACGCCACCCACCCGAGTCGCTGCCCCGACGCGCTGCTCAGGTTCGGCGGCGGCGGTTCATGCGACGATAATGTCGGCGCCGCGAGTTTTGTTAAATTGTTTCCATCGCTTTTTCTCAGACACAGCTGTGTTTGCGCGTACCCGACCCCGGCGTTGTACGGCTTTTCGATGCGACCGAAGACGGCCCTGTGAAGCGCGGTGATGTGCGCGTCGGTATCGGGCGCGTCGGTCGGCGCGGCGACGGTGATGGACGCAATCCTGACCGGGCGCTCCAGTATTCCGGAGAGCAACTCGCCCTGCACGCCGAGGGCGTTCCACTTGCACATCTTGTCGCTGCAGCTCATGCAGCTCGTTGGGGTTCCCCGTCCGGGTTTGAGCCTCGCCGCGCCCGGCATCTGTGCCCCGACGCCGAACTCCGCGTCCGTCTCGCCGTCGCCGTCGCCCGTCAGCAGTTTGGCGCCCGTGCTCCCCGCGCCCAAGTTAGCGGCTGTCTTGGCGCGTTTGTTTGTGCGGATGATGGCAGAGCGCTCCGGGTTCGCCGCGCCGTCGTTCATGCCGTCCAACGACGTCTCGAATATCGACGCGTCGCCGCATGGGGACTGCGAGACGTACATGTGCACCGCGACGCCCGGACGCAGCGAGCACCAGAGCCGGGTCCGTGTCCAGTCGACGGTCCCGTCGTCATTTAACGTCGTCTCTCCGCTCCGTTCGCCCGGCTGGAAGATGGAGACGCCCGGGTTCGCGAGCGCGCCTTCCCGCCCCGCGTCGCAAAGCCGTGCTATCTCATCGTACATGTAGAGCACGAGCGCCCTGCGCGCGAGAACCTCGGCGTGCGAGTCCGCGAGCGCCATCCCGTTCACGCATCGCTTGTCCCCGCCGAGGCATTTCGTTCCGGTGCCCAGCGCGACAACCTTGGGGGGCGCGTCGGGGTGGCGCTCGTCGGTGGTGGCGAACCCGGCGAGTAGGGTGTACTCGTGCGCCTGTGGTTTGCCGTTCTTCGGAAGCGACGCGTACTTTTGCAGGACCGCATCCGCCACCGCCGCCTGGAGGGACGACCCCCCGCCGCTCGGGGCCATCGACACTGAGAGCTCGAAAAGTACTCTTGCTTGTATGAGTATTCACATTGATATTTCCGGTGTAATTAGAGATATACCACCTAATTAACCCCCATACTCGTATGTAAACCACACAGGACGGTGTCCGAAAAATATCTGCATGATTCGCTGACTCAGATTTTTGCCTTCTTTTTTACCGCGTCTTCCCCCATCGACGCGCCCATATCCAACACGATACTGCTCCGAGCGAGCACGCGAGCCCCCCGCCGACGCCGGGGAGACTCCATCGAAGCCAACAGACGCACACACAGACGAACGCGATGTCCACCGCGGTCGCCAGCGCACACGCCATCGGCGCGCGCAACAGAAACTCAATGATAAATGGACGGGGGCTGACTGTGTCGAGACGCGTCCCATCTCACGGCGCGAGGGTTCGACCCAAGCGCGCCGCGATACGGACGATGGCGTTCGTCCCGAACATGATTCCCAACCCGTTCCACCGATGGGGTACGTGCATTCCCTCAACAACCCCTTCCGCGATGAACCCCCGCCCGACCGCCCCCCGCCGTGCACAGCTGGCGCCAACAATCGGGTTTCGCGCGGTTCAAGATCTAACAAACGACCCGATCCCCCCCCCCGACCGTCAAACGCAGGCGACGACGTCAACCCCAACGCACCGCCCGACACCACCGTCCGCGGCATGCTCTCCGCCAAGCACAACAAATGGCAGGTGGGCCACGAGAACGGCTACGACGATACCGACACCGTCTGGCGCAAGTTCAGGTGCAGGAACAAAACAAAAGGGCACGAACTATTAGAGGCGGTGCAGGACCGGCTCTACGTGCCGAACGAGCAAGGATGCCGCATCCGGCGGGAATCACAAAGCATGTTCTACATGTGCTGCGACGGTGTAAGGGTCCGGCTCAACGAGACGAAGAGCGAGGTGCTCGTCGAGGTGCCCATGCCGCGGGAGACAAACGCCGAGATCGCCGCGTGTGAAACGACGCTGCGCACCGTCGAAGACCTCGCGAAGGCGTCCGGGTGCAAGGTGTGAGACGAGACGAACGAGTTTAGGGTATGACTCTACTCTTCGTGTTTCGTCGACGCCGTGTATTCATTTGTGTATTAGTTTTGTGAGTCGTTTAAAACGGATCGTGTACCATGCCCAGTCGTCGCATTCACGCGTTCATTTCGCCATCATTCGCGTTGGGGCCATCCCCGACTTCGTCGTCGTCGTCCAGACCGGCCGCTTTGAGCGCGGCGGCCTCCTCCCTCTTCCTCGCGATCTCCGCCATCGCAGCCTCCTCCACCGCGCGCGCCTGGCTGAGGGACCACCCGTCGGCCCACCCGTCGCCGCCCACCGAAGCCCGCCCACTGGGAAATCGTTCCTTGGAGACTACGTTCTCGTGTGTCCCTTGGGAAGACGATCCCCCGCCGGGCGCGTCGGTGAGCCGCCGTACCCGCGCGATGATCGCGCCGGCATCCACCGAACCGATCCACCCCTTGAGCCTCTCAACGCACCCACGCACAGCTGTGTCGGCACCCCCCTCGGCACCCTGGACTCGCGTGAGCTCGGTGCACTTGGCAACCTTGAGAACGTTCGTTTTATCGGTTGAGACGAACGTGAGGTTGTCGAGTCGGATGATCGGCGACCTCAGCCTGGAACCACCGCCGTCTAAAGACCACCCGTGCCCCGCGCCCCACTCCGCAGCTCCGACGAACGTCTCCGGGCTCCTCGCGTCGATCTCCACCGCGAGCAAATCCCCGCCGACTGAGTCATCCTCGGCGGATGAAGCGGTTGCTAAAAATGCCCACTGCGAACGCGGCGCTGCGGGCGGCTGCGGCGCGGATACGTGCAGCAACACCGCGACGACGTCGAACTCCCCGCCGGCGACCACGCCGTCCGCACTCGTTCCTAGCGCCGCCGCGTCCGTCAATCGGCGCGGGGTTGGCGACGGCGCCAGCCGCGCCTTGGCTAGAGCGGGCCGTTGAAGCCGCCGCCACCGCGTGTGACGCCCGCACGTGAGCTCCAACCCGCCGTTCTGATCCACGAACGATCGCCCGCACATCACGTTGTTCAGCTCGTACACGCACCCTTCCTTGATGACGGCGACGAGCTCGTGCGGGAGGTCGTACGCGGTGAGTAACGCCGCGCCGGTGTACCCTTCCGCGATCCTCGATCCGGGCGACAGTTTTTTAACCCCCGACACCCGGAGCCTCGTCGCTCGCCGGGCGCTGCGTTCCAACAGTCCAGCAGTGCGCAGCATCTCCCGCGCGGCATCCTCGGACACCGGCACGCCCCGCGATTGGATACGATCGAGCTCGGCGTCACGCGCGCGTTCCCATCGATCGCGCGCGACGGACTCGCCGGCGTCGTTCCGGTGAACCTTCCGGCCAGTCGCGAAATCCGTCTCGATCCACGAGCCGGGGTACACCCGCTCGACGTACACGATGGTCTTACCCACGACGCCGCCGTCTGAACGGAGCGTTCGAAGCGGGATGGACTCAACGCGGCGCCGTGGGCCGAGGTGCGCGTCCCACCGCGCGGGGTGCACGCCGTTGGCGTGCAACGCGAGGTGCGCCGACGTCCTCGCCGCGGCGGAGAGCGGCCCGCAAGGTTCGTCGATTCCCTTCAACTCCGCGCCCTGCACCAGCACCTTCTGCCCGATGAACAAGACACCGAGGCGCAGCTGCTCGGTGAGGTGGCGGTCGCATCGCGCGTGTATCCCGTACCAGCCGTCGGTGAGCTCCAGGTGCGCGCACCCGTCCTTCGCGCCCGACCGCCTCACCGCCGCGACGCACAAGACAACGGGGGATTTGGCGGGGGTATCGCGCTCCAACACCCGTCGGACCCACGGCCTTTGCGCGCGCAAAATCTCGCGTTCGTACCTGTAGACCATCCTGTCGATCACACACGGCGCGGCGATCGCGTCGTGGGCGTCGGGAAAGGCACGCGCGACGCACGATTGGGTCCAGACCGTCCACCGGTACGAGTTCAAACACCAATCGGCGTCGAGCAACCGCTCCACGCACCCGCGCTCTTTGATCATCAAACCACGCACATCCTCCGCCGTGTACACGACGTCGCGTGTCTCATCCCGGACGCGGTAGCCCAGCGCGGTGTCCGCGCTCATCGCGCGAACTTGCGCGTCGAGCAACACGCTCGGCACTCCGGGCTTTTCTCCGGGTTTGAGGTAGTCGAAGAAGGAACCAAGCCGCTCCCGGTCGACCCGCGACGCGAACAGATCGTGCACCTGCGGCGCGGCGCCTGCACCCGTGTGTTTCGTCGCTAAACCCCGTCCTCCCGGTGACGCGTTCGGCGGTGTCCGCGCGCCCGTGCCTCCTTGCCGGATCGGCGGGTTGAACTGCTTCGTCCGCGCCGGCGGTTTGAAACCGCCGGCTCCTTTCGCGCCGGTTTGAATAGCCGGTTTGGGCGCCGCGTTTGAAGGCGCTCTCGCCGGCGGCGTTCTCGCTGGAGTCGTCGCGTCGCGCTCGCCGCCCGAGATGTCGCCCGAGATGTCGCCCTCGTTGTTGAAGAGGCGCGCGCCGCGCTGCATCGCCGCGCGTGATACCGCGACGGACTTACCGTTGGCGGTGCTGAAGATATCCGTCGCGGCGGCGGGAACCGGAGTCGGAGCCGCCTCCATCGGAACCGCCTCCGCCGTCGACGTCGTCGTCTGACCGAGTAAAGACCTCGCGCGTCGCATCCCGTCCTCCGACACCGTCACCGCCCGCCCCGTCCCCGTCTGGAACAGCCCGCCGGAATTGGATCCGCCGGGAGTTACATCGGGAGTCGAACCGTCGACTTTCCGCTTCTTGAGCGCGGTATCCTCCGGCCCGGACCTCGTACCGACGGACCCGAAGAGGTTCTCGCCCCGCGCACGCGCACCCGCCGACGGGGTGACTTCTTCACCCGACGCGGTGTGAAACTTGAACCCCGGGGCGTCACCTTGAGGCGTGCTCTCGGTGTCATCGCCCAAGACGCGTCGAGCGATTCGGACGGCGTCGGCTGACACGGCGACGCCCTTTCCGGATGCCGTTTGAAAAATCCCGCCGCCGGTCTTGTCCCCGCCCGCGGGGTTAAACCGAAACTCCGCGGTGTCGTCCTCGAACATCCCGCGCGCGCGTCGCATCGCGTCCGCGGACGGCGTCACGTTCTTTCCAGAAGCCGTCTGGAAGATTCCGCCCGCGGGCGAAGGCGAGGGCGAGGGCTCGGCGAATTTAAAACCGCCGAAGCCACCCGCGGGTGAATCGAGCGGGTGGACTCCCGCGCCCGACTCGAACGTGAATCCGCCCGCGCCCGACTTAGGGTTAGGGTTTATGGTAACGTCGCCGGGTGCCCCGTCGCCTGCCTCATTCTTGTCGCCGTCCCCCACGGGCCACGCCACGGGGGACAACCCGCCGAGAACCACGCCCGGGGAGTCGATATCGACACCGGCTTCCTTCGCCAAGCGCGAGGCGGCGGCGATCTTCGGCCGGGTCCCGCGCGTGGATATCGGCGCCTGCAACTCGCTCTCCAGCTGGATGTACCGCCTCGGGGCGGGGGTCACGGTGTTGACACCCGCCCTGGGGAATCCCGCGGGCGTAGGTGTCATCGCCGAGACGGAGACTCCGCCGAGACTCCTACTCGCACCGGTAGGGTTGTTAGCGTTAACCCCCCCGGGCGGCACCGGCGTATTGTTGAACGTCGCGGGGCTCGGGTACATGAAGCTCCTGTCCGCGCCGCCTCGCTGACGCGCGCCGCCCGGTGCGAACATACCGGGCGACGGCGCGTGTAGTCCAGCGCGGGTCCGCCGGGCCAAGTTTTGAAAATAATTCGCCTCCTCCGCGACTCTCTGCGAATCCACCGCGGGCACGTCGAGCGCAAAGTCCCTCGGCAACCCCATATTGTGCGCGCCGCCCTCGGTGTTCGCGTGATGTCCCTCGGCAACCCCCTCGGCACCCTGCCGCACAGCTGTGTACCCCGAAGTTCCCACGCCGTACATCGCCCGTTCGGACTCGAGCGGCGAGAACAGTTGATCGTCGTTGAGCGACAGCGGCACGGTGGCGCGGGGCGTCTTGAGGGACGTGCCGAACCCGAAGCCGTCCCCGCCGCCGCGGACGGTGCTTGGTGGGATGGCGAGCGAGGCGTGGTGACGCGGGGGCGCCGGGGTTTTCCACTGGCGATCCTCGGATTCCAGCGACGGAAACACAGCTGTCGCTCCGGTTCCCAACACCTCCGCCGGCGCCAGCCGCGGATCCTCCTCTGTATCCTCGGGGAGTGCGTAGAGGTTTGGGAACGCTGTCTCTACAGTCACCCTGCCCGTCGTCTTCTCGGTATCCTGGTGAACCCTAGCCGCGTCGCAGTGCGCATCTGTATCCGCGTCCGTCGCGTTCGTGGTGCCTAGTAGGGCGGGATCTGAGTTCTCGTCGCGGTCGTCGTCACCCGCGGGTATCGAGTGAACGTGAGGTTCGTCCGCGGGTTGCGCGGATGGCTCGTGGTGCGGCGCCAGGGTCTCCTCGTCGTCGACCGCGGCCGATGCGACCGCGACCGCGCCGCGATACACGGCGCGGTGGCGCACCCTCAGGTTGTCTCTCAGCGCGGCGAAGCCTGGGTCGTGCGAGATGCACGAGTTGCCCGGCCCGTGCTCCAGGGCGTCCGCGAGGGGCGTGAAGAGCCCGGAGTAGTCTTTGCGTGGACGCGTGCGGCGCGGTGGTACCGTACCGGCGCGGGGCTTGACGACCCAGGATCCGTCGGGCAATGGCGCGACGCTCACCTCGCGCGTTTCCGTCGGGGTGCCCGAGGAGACGGGCGCCCGGGCTCCGGCGCCCACGCGAGCGCTCCGCGTCGTCGGCGACATATCGACCCGCGCCCTCACCGTTCAAATCGTGTCGTTCTCAGACTCGCGGCATCGTCGACACTAAGAACCCTGCCGCGCAGTCTCTCGCGGCTCCGCGCCCTCGTCTCTGTTGGTCCAGAGTTCAAAATTGCGTCCGTCGTTCTTCGCTCGAGCTCGCGCGAGCAAGCGAACCACGTCATCTTTCCGTCTCGCACTCTCACAACTAACACGCGCGTCTCCATCCTCGATGGCATCACTCGCATCCAGGCTCATCGCCCCTACCCTCGCGCTCCGCGCCCGAGTGAACCCCGCATCCACCGGCCGGTGCGTCAGATCCTTCCGGCTCAGCGTCCGCGCGCACGACGTCAAGGGTGATTCCGCCGTATCGATGGAGAACGTCGATCCCGAGATTGTCGCCTTCCAGGCGCACCAGTCCACCGCCGCGAAGCTCTCCTTCGCGGACGAGTGCCGAACCCTCGTGGACCTCGGACGGTACGGCGTCATCTCCACCTTCTCCAGGGAACACGACGGCGAGTACCCGAGCGGATCCATCGTCGGATTCGCATCCGACGAGATGGGCCGGCCGATCTTCGCGCTCTCATCCATGAGCGGGCACACCGGCGACCTCAAGGCGAACGGCAAATGCTCCCTCACCGTCACCGCCCCGGGGTTCACCGGCGCCGCGGACGCCCGCGTCACCATCACCGGCACCGTCGAGCCCATCGCCGATGCCGCCGACGCGAAGGAGGCCCGGGAGGCGTACCTCGCGAAGCATCCCGACGCCTTCTGGGTGGACTTCGGGGATTTCACGTGGCACAGGATGGACGGCATCCTCGGCGCCCGGCTCGTCGGCGGGTTCGCACGCGCCGGCGGGGGGTCCGGCGCGGAGTACGCGGACGGGTCCGTGGACCCCGTCGCGGGGTTCAGCGCGCCAATCGCGTCGCACATGAACGCGGATCACGTCGACGCGTTGGTCGCCGTCGTCGGGCACTACGTCGGTCTCACCGTGGAGAACGCGCAGATCGCGAGTCTGGACGCGGTGGGGATGAACATGGTGGTGACGCGGGGCGGTGAGAGCTTCAAGATCCGGTTGCCGTTCACGGAACCGGCGGTCGATCGCAAGGGTGTGAAGGAGGCGTTGGTGGGCATGACTAAGACGGCGGCCAAGGCGACGGCGGAGAAGGACGAGGCGAAGGCCGAGAAGTAGACGCTTACTGTGATAAGACGCGTGATGCGTGGAGCCTAAGCAGTCGTTCTCTGTGTGTTGTGCGATCGACAAACTAATAACCGCGATGCTACGATACGATGGCCCACGTGGAGCCCTACGCTATGCGCTGATGTCATCACATCGGCAACTCTCCCTCGACCATCCTTTTTCTGCCACCCTTCGGTCCTTGGCTGCTGACCGCAGGGTGGACGTACTCCGGGTCTCCCGGCGGCGCGGGCTTCGCCACGATCTGCACCGCACCCCGCCCGGGAATGATGACCGTCTTGAGCTTCAGATTCTGTCGTGGGAAGGAAAAGGACGGGACTGTCAGGTGTGGGTTTTGGTGACATGGATCTCGAGCGGGGTGATCGCGCGTCCGGGTCGAGCTGCACAGCTGTGCGCGTGCGTACCTTCGCCCTGGTGGCGCGGCTGAGGCTGTTCCACTCATTGATCATGAAGTAGATCATCACGCTGAACGCGACGACCCAGAAGACGGTGATGGCCAGCATCCTTCGCGCTCCACTCGACCCGTGCCGCTATCAATGAGGTTTTTCACGAGACGAGAGTCGCGGTTAAAACGAATGATGGCTAGAGGCTACTGCTATCGCCGCGAATGTCAGGCCGGGATCATGTTCCAGACGCCCATGAGCCCAATCCCGAGCTTCGCGAGCCACTTCACGACTACGTTATCGCTCTCGCTCAGCTTCTTCCGCGCGGGCCGCGAATTGTCGGTCCACTCCACCTCGGGCGCCGAACGTTTCGTAGTAATCTCGTACTCGTCACCGTAGCCGTGGCCGTACCCGTACCCGTATTGGTACCCGTAGCCGTACCCGTACGCGTAGCCGTAGCCGTTCCCGGTGTCCACGTCGACGTCCGCGCCCGCCGTCGGCGCGGCGTCGCGCGCCGCATCCATGTTGGACTTGACGAGCGCGCCCAGCACCGCGCCGAGGATGAGCACGGACGCGAACTTCATCATGTTGATCTTGCCGTCGTCCGTCTCCTTCAGCGGGCGGAGGTTGGGCATCGCCCAGTACCTGCCCACGTCGGCGATATGCTGCGGCCCGCGGAGGTCGGCGGGGAGCAAATGCGTGGCGTCGGGGCGGAGCTGCACGGGGAGCGGCGCGCGAGAGGAGTAGTAGAGGACCTCATCAATGTCGGCGGTCGCGACGCCGTCGGATTGGAGGACGGCGGCGGTGACGCGAACGGGCCGCGCGATGGAACCCGCGCGCGGGGCGATGCGCGGGGGCAACGGTGTCAGGCCCGCGAGGACGGGTGAGAAGACCGTCGCTGCGGACATCTCACCTGGGAGTGCGTGGTGGCGCGGCGGGGTGTGACCGTCGGACGGGCCGATGGTTTGTAAACGGGCTCGGCTATCAGCTACGACAGTGTCAAATTCTCCCAGAACGCCCTGCGCGGGTCGGGTGACACCATGGCGCGCACCAAACTCTCCGAGGCGAAGAAACGCAAGATCAAGGTTGAGGTGAACGAGGAGGTTGAGGAGAACGAGGAGGTTGAGGAGAGCGATGATGATCTACCCAAACACAAGATCATCAACTGCTGGTCGGGTCCTCGGAGCCTGAGCACTTCGCTCATGTACTCATTTCACAATCGTGGGGACGCGGAGTGCTTCGACGAGCCCCTCTACGCGCACTACCTCAGCGATGAAATTCGAAGTTACAAAAATTCCGGATATGAAGGTTCACGCCCGCGCCCGTACACAGATATGGTACTGGACAAGCAGAATGCAGATGGGGGTAAGGTCCTGGAAGAGATGCTATTGGGGGACCGCAACAAGTCGTCAAGAGGGTTCCGCGAAGCACATGGCCAAGCACGCGACTAGGTACAACTATGCGGACAAGTATACTGAGGACTCGCTGATCGACTACTTGTACAAATGCGAGAATTTCATCCTGGTGAGGCATCCGGAGGATATTGTACGATCCTTTGGTGCCGTGGCTACCCCCACCCTCGATGAGACGTGCCTACCTTCGCAGCTGGAGATATTCATGCTGCACGCTCCTTACAGATATGGAACGACAAACCGTGAGACTAAGAAGTTGCAGCTCCCAACAGTCGAGAATAGAAAAGAAAAACCACCCATGCCCGTGGTGCTCTCCGAGGACCTGCGCGATAACCCGGAGGGTACGTTGCGTGCGCTGTGCAAAGCCGTGAACATCGACTTCAAGCCCGAGATGCTGAAATGGAAAGCGGGCCCGAGACCGGAGATTGACGGATGCTGGGCTCCTTGGTGGTATAAGACAACCCACGAGAGCACGTGTTTCGCGCCGCCGCGCCAAGATAAGCCGCCGCCGCCGCCGCTCAGCGAGGATTTACAGGCGCTGGTGGACGAGTGCATGCCTTACTATCAGTTCCTGAAGAGTCACGCGATGAAACCCGAGGTGATCGAGCGTCGAGGTGAAGACGACGGAAGGAACGACGCGGCGACGACGTCACAGACCTTAGCGACGACGCACGCCGGGACGCACGCCTACGCCGCGGATCCCCGTAACGACTCCGTGCTGATCGGCATGCGCGACGGCGTGACGGACACGTTCTCGTTGGTACCCCGCAAAGACGCGAAGGTTTCCGTGTTCGACAGCGGGTTCGTGTTGGGCGACGGGGTCTGGGAGGGCATACGTCTGCACGACGGTGTCCTCATGTACGTCGACGAGCACGTCAAGCGGCTGTACCAGGGCGCTAAAGCCATCGACATGGAGATTGGGGTGACGCAAGCGGGATTGATCAAGATGATGTACGAGACTGTCGACGCTAACCAGATGAAATCGGGGGTTCACATTCGTCTGATGGTCACCCGCGGGCTCAAATCCACACCTTACCAGAACCCCACGTTCACCGTCGGTAAACCCACGATCGTGATCGCCGCCGAGCACAAAGCCGCGGCGGAGGCGCCGAAGGTGCGTGGCATGCGCCTGATGACGACGCACGTCAGGCGGGGCGCGCCTGACGTGCAGGACCCGGCGTGGAACTCGCACAGTAAACTGAACTGCGTCGCGGCTTGCATCCAGGCCAACAAGGCGGGGGTGGACGAGTCGTTGATGCTCGACCCGCACGGGTTCGTGGCGACGTGCAACAGCGTCCACTTCTTCATCGTCGTCGACGGCGTGGTACTCACGAGCAGGCGAAAGTACATACTGCACGGCATCACCCGAGACAACGTGATGCGGATCGCGCGGGGGACACTCGGTTTGGAGGTGAGGGAGGATGACTTCACGCTCACCGCCGTGTATTCCGCGGAGGAGTGTTTCGTGACTGGTACGTTCGCGGGTGTGCTGCCGGTACGGGAGGTGGACGGGCGACAGATAGGCGACGGCAAGCGGGGTCCGGTGGTGAAGAGACTGCAGGAGGCGTACGTTAGGGAGGTCAACGCCGTCGCGAGTCGAGGCCGACGCCGAGCGTGATTGAATTCATAGTTTTAATCCATCGTGTTAAAACGCTGCGGCGAAAGGATCATTGGGATCCTCTTCTTCGGAACCCTCGGGATCCACGCCGATGGCCCGGGAGAAGTATCCCCATCGCATGACGTAAGAGACGAAGGTGGCGAGTCCGAGGGCGAAGACGCTCCCGGCCATGAGCTTGTTTCGTGAGCACCACTGGTACGTGGACCTGAACCGGCCAAACACCCCGTTGAGCGCGGACCCAACCTTCATCATCCGTTGCATGGTCTCCGGCGAGATGTTCTGCATCATCTCCGCCGTCTGCTTCGCCTGCTCGTCGCTCATCTTCATGCCGGCGGCGGCGCCCATCTCCTTGAGCTGCTCCGGGGAGATGTTCTTCATCATGTCGCTGACCATGTTCTGCATCTCCGGGTTCTTCATCTGCTCAGCCATCTTCGCCATCATCTCCGGGTTGTTCGGGTTGGAAGCCATCGCGGCTGGGTCCATCCCAGACGCCTTCATCTTGGCGGCCATGTCCATCATCCCCTTCATGGCGTCCGGATCCATGTTCTTCATCATCGCCGCCGCTTGCTTGGCCATCTTGGGGTCAACCTTGGGCATCCCGTTCGCGCCGCCCATCGAACCCATCGCCTCCAGTTGCTCCTCGGACATGTTCTCCATCATCTCCGCCGCCTTCGACATCGCGTCGGGGTCCTTCATCATCTCCATCGCCTTCGCCATCTGGTCGCCGTCGGGAATCGGGCCCGAGGGAGCCGGCATTCCCGTCGGCGCCGCCGCGGTGATCTCAAACTCCGGGCACGTCCCGTTTGTCTCGTCGGTGAGACCCGCGCTTTGCAGGTCCACGACAGCCTTGTCGAGCTCGCCCTTCACCGTCTCGTCGCCCGGCGCGAGCTTCACCGCGCGCCGCAGGTCCGCGACCGCCGATTGCCAATCTTCCTTTGCCGCGTGCGCCTGCCCGCGACGGTAGTACGCCTTTAACGCCTTTCCATCCTGCTTGAGCACCTCGGTGCACTCGCTGATGGCGCTGTTGTACCGCTTAGTCTTGTTGAAGCACAGGGACATGTTGAGCTGGCAGGACTGGCGTAGGGTCTTGGCGCCCGGGGCTGGATCGTCGGCGAGGTTGTTCTTGACCCTCATGTACTTCTCGATGGCTTCGTTGTACTTGCCCTCGCCGACGAGCTTGTTGCCGTCCGTCTTGAGTTGCTCCGCGCCGCGCAGGGCGTAGTCCCGCTGCGCCTGGTTCTGGTTCTTGAAGTTGTTCATCTGGGACTTCAACGTCTCGGGGTCCATCTGGCCGAGCTCCTCGGACGCGCGCGCGAAATCCTCGGGCTTCATGTTCTTCATCTGTTCCGCGGCTCCGGGAGGCATGTAAGGCATGTTGCCGCCGCCCATGTTCGCGGCCATGCGCTGCATCTGCGCCTGCGATCGTATCGATGTGGGTGGGTGATGGATCCAGGTCAGTGTTGGGTACGTACACACGCGGGTCGTGCCGATCGGGGCACGCGCGGACCTCCCAACGGAAGAAGTCGGCGGGAAGACGAGGAATATTTACTGGTGGAGAATGCGCGAGATCCGCGGGGTTCGATCGCGCACCATCTGGTCCGGGGACATGTTGGCCATCATCTTTTGAGCCTGGGCCATCATATCCGGTGTGATCATGCTGGGATCCATCTTTTCGGGAAGTCACCGGGCGCCAAGACCCTGCGAGGCGCGAGCCGCGGGTCGAAAGTGAGAAAGGCACCGGGGAGACAATTTTTTGGTGGCTGGCAGAGCTCGAAATTTGGCAGGATTTGGGGATTCACAGACCAGGAATCAGACCGTCATCAGTAAGCAGACCGTCGTTTCGGCCAGTCAAGGGACACGCGTTGGAAAAAGAGAAAGTGCACAAGATGTGGTGAGACGTGCCGGCGCTTGAGACGTTCAGGATGACAAAATACTCAACTTGCTTTCAATAGGGCAGGGCAAAGTACATGCAGCTTGCTAATAGTAACACTTAGTAGTCGGTGTGACGACCTCACCTCCTCGTACACACACACACACGTCTCTTCTCACTTTGTCGGCAGCTTGCGAACGATCTTCAGCGGCGAGAGCTTCGGGAGCACCCCCGCGGCGGCGGCCATCTCCGGCGACTTGACCCCGTTCGAGGAAGATCCAGGCGCCGACCTCGGCGGCGACCTCGGCGGCGTCACCATCCCGTCCTCGTCGCTGACGTGATGACAATCGGATCCGACGCTCCTCGCCGTCCCCGGCACCTTGACGCGGCCCATCCCGGGGAAACCCTTGAACACCTCGTCGTCCTCCTCCTCCTCGGCATCCGCGTCCGCGTCGGCGCTGATGTGATTCGGCCCCAGCGCGCTCGAGTTCTTCTTCTTCGCGGATTTAGGCGTCTTGATCGGCTTCAGGCCCGTCAGGGTGACAAAGTTGCCCTCGATGGACGGCGACGCGGATCGAATTGATCCGCCGGTGCCGATGGAGCCGATGGAGTTCACGCTACCGATGGATCCGACGCTGTTGACGCTGCCCGGTCCGCCGTCGTTGTTCGCACTCACGCGCCGGCTCGGCCGTTGTGGCGACACCGGGCCGGAGAACGGTTGCTCCTTGCGCGCGAGCGCGGCGAACGCGGCGGCTTTCGGTGATTCCGTCGGGCGGTCCATCCACGCCTCGGGCATCTCCGACTTCAACGCTGCTAGAACGTCGGAGAACGCGGGTCGTTCGTCCGGGTCCTTGTGCCAGCACTGCTGCAGGAGCGCGACGGCTTCGGCGGGGAGCCAGGTTGGGAGTTTTGGGCGTCTGTGCAGAAACGCGACTTGCACCACGATCTGCACGGGCGACGAGAGCTCTTCCCACGGGTACTTTAAAGTGATGAGTTCCCACAGGACCACCGCGAACGAGTATACGTCGGAGCGCTCGTCCGTCGGGTCGTTTCGCAGCACCTCTGGGGCCATCCACTCGGGGGTCCCGCCCGGGGACTTGGAGCTCAGGTATGTGTTGTGCTTGAGCCGCGACATGCCGAAATCGGAAACCTTGAGGGTCCAGTGCGAATCCACTAATAAATTCGCCGGTTTTAGGTCGTGATGCACCACGGGCGGGGAGCGGCTGTGGAGGTAGCTCATACCTCGCGCGCAGTCCTGGGCCATCTGGCGACGTAACCGCCCGTTCGTGGCGAGTTCCACTCCGTTCTGGGTCTTTCCGTGTAAAAGCGCGTGCAGGGACCCGAGGGGCATGAGCTCGCACACGATGCTGAGCCTTGGCGCTTGGATCACCGCGCCGAGGAAGAGCACGATGTTCGGGTGTCTCATCCCTTGCATCATCCGAATCTCCCCGGAGAACTCCTGGACGTTGGACGAGGACAAGCTCTTGTCGTGCATCTGCTTCAACGCCACCTCGGTGCCGTTCCAGTCGGCGGTGTAGACGACGCCGAAGGACCCGGCGCCGATGCGACGTCCCAGCTTCAGCTCCTGCGGCGGAATCACCCATCGCCCCGCCGCCTGTTGCAGCGCTCGTTGCTGCGAGAAGGACCCGAGCTGACCGGCGAGGGACGCGTCGAAGGTTGGATCATCCACGTCGAGCTCGTCGATCGTACCGGGCGCGCCGTCGCCCTTCGCGGCGAAGGGCGCGTCCTTCGCCGACGTCTGACCGACGCCCTGCGGGTTACGCTTCGTCGGCGTCGGCGCGTAGAGCTTGGTGCTCTCAATCTCGCTCTCCTCCCTGAAGCTCACCTTGCGTCGCAGGGACCCGGGTCCGTCAGCCTCGATGGTGGTCAAGACGCTCCCGCCGCCCAACAGCGCCACGGCATCGGTGAACCGAAGCGAGTCGCCCTTGGACAGCCGGCTCTTCTGCTCGATGGACGACGTCTTGCGAAGCACGGAGACGGGCGCCTGGGACTTGAGACGATTCTTTCGAACGCCGCCGGTGTTCGCGGCGAGCCACTCGGCGGGAACAGAATCGCCCCGCCGGGCACCCGTGCCGTCATCGTCGACGCTCGTGCGTACGCCTTCGTTGTCGTCGGATGGAGCTTCGTCCGCGGTGTCGTAGTCGGGCTCCGGCGAGTCCGGTTCCTCATCCGGTGACATCTCCGGCGAACCCCTGGCGCTGTCCTTGACGTCCTCGTCGCTGCCGGATGAAGACGAAGACCGCGCCATGCTCTGCGCGCTGTCGTGCTTCTTCGGGGGGAACCCGTGGCGCGGAGGCTTACCGCCGGACACGGTGACCTTCCCGCCGTTCGGGGAGGGCGCCTTGGATATTTGGTCCCTCGCCTCATCCTCGAGCACGCTGTCTAGCACCTCGTTGAACGACCGGGACCCGGATCCGTCTCCATCCAGCTCAGCCTTCTTGGCCACACTCGCTCCGAGCGTCGCCTTTTTATCCTCCTCGGCTTCCCTTGCCGCCTCCTCCTCGGCGGCGGCAGCCTCCGCGATGATCGCCGCGTGCGCCGCAGCCTCCCACGCCGCCGCCGCCTCAGCCTCCGCGCCGGACGTATCCCGCGGGGTCCACAGCCCGCTCTGCTCCCTCGCCTCTTCCAGCGTCGCGGGTGCCTTGGACCGCGGGGACTTTTTAATCCCGACGCGAGGCGAGAAACCCCCGCTCGCATCCACCTTCTCCGCGATGTTCTCCGAGCTTCTGTATTGCGTCTGCTGCGAGATGCCGGGCGACGTGGGGTGGGACGCCGGGTGACCTTCCTCGACGATGCTCCCGGGAGACGACCTCGGTGTCATCGTCGGCGATGCCATCTGCTGGCCAAACACGGACTGTTCCTGCGAGTCGATGGCGTCGATCGGTGACGTCGGCGTGCCGCTCGCCCCGATTCGATCCGGGCGTGTACTTCCGTCCGGGATCGCGCCGGGGGGCAGACCGCGTTGTAGGGACGAGATCCACCGGTCGCGGTCCAACACCGTCCCCGCGCGCATCACCCGCACGCTGTACCCGTGCGTGCTGCAGCACAGGCCGTACAGCCGTTGCATGTAGTCTAGGGACTCGTACCCGCCTCGGCGCAGTGAAAACTTTGGATGCGTGACGAGCTCCAACGAAAACGCCGTCTCGCCCTGCTCCGGCTCAGCTTTGGCGCTGAGCACCGTTCCGTAGCCGTACATGCGGCTGAACCCGCGGCCCCAGAACAGGTGGTTATCGTACAGCACAAAGTGTCGCATCTTCCACCCGCGCTTGGTCATCCCGAACATCCGCGAGATAGATCCAAAGTATCCCTCGCTCTTTTGCTTTTCAAGCGTACCTTCCAAAGTGGGCTCGCGCGGGAGCCACGAGAGGAACCTTCCGGGCGCGCCCGGCAAGTTCGAGTCATTCGCCGGCTTGGCGCGTGAACCTCCCCCGCCCGCGCTCACCGTGCTGGCGAACGACATCACGGACGAAGCGCCGCTCGCGCGTCCCAAAGAAGTCCTCCTGCGGTCGTCGACTATGTCATTCATCGTCACATCCGCGTCGCTATCCGCGCCGGTTGGGGATACTCGCCCGTCCACCGAGAGGGGAGATAGCCGCCCAGAGTCTACCCCTCCGAGGGATGACGACAGGTCGCCGACGGACGCGCGCCTCGACGGCGCGGCACTGCCGTACGGGCTCGTGCTGGCGCTGGCATCCGACATCCCGAGCGCCGCGAGGGAGCTGGCGCTGCCCCGGCTGTTCTCCCTGCGTAAAGTCTTTTTCCCCACGATGGAGGCTAGCCGGTCCTCGGTGAATGGGGATTTAGACGTCGGGGAGTGCGCCGTGCTGCCCACCGGCGAGGGTTCGTTCTGTCGATGGATGAGTGAGGGAAGGTGGGTGAGTGACTGTGAGTGCGGGGGAGAGGGGCACGGCGGGTTTCGGTGGACACGCGCGGGTGCCGCGACGGTCGTCGGCGTGTCGAACACTTCCCGGGCGGCGGGTCCATCACGTGTTGATCGACACGGAAAAGGAAAGTATTCCTGATTGTGGCGCTGTGGGGACATTCGATCGGGGCTTTTGGGAAAATGGTCGGGGGCACGAGCGACGCACCGAGCTGGTCACGCCGTTGAGCGTGACTCGTTCGACGTCGACCGACAGGGTAGACATGGTACCGAGGTTTAGCGGCTTAAACCCGGGAAATACGGCCCGCGCGCCCGTGTGTCGCGCCGATGTCCCGCGCGTCCCGGAACAATTTCCCGAGGCGGTGACACACTCGACTGGCCTTCGGTCACGCCTCGCCGCGGATCGCGCGTCCCGCCGTAAAGACGCGCGCCGGTGTGCCGTTCGTCGATACCCTCGGTGCCACAAACCGCGTGCCACCGCCTATCGACGCCCGCGTGTGTCGCCGCTCCCTCTCGCGACCGCGGAATGGCGGCCGCGACCTCTCGGGACGGCGAGAGGTATCTTCGAGTACCTTCGAGTCCCCAGAGGCCGCACAAACTAAGACTCTTAACCCAGGTTTCGTGGGTTCCCAGACCCCTCTTTCACGGAGGGCTGTGATTCGATCCGATAGCAATCTCAGACGACACAGTTTCGACACCCGCGAGTGTGGTGTACAAGATTTCCCGCGATTTTTTATCCACGACGATTCAAAATACTCATAGGAAGTTTTGGGTAAATAGATTTTTGGAAATATCTCCAGACTGAGAACCTTCGGCATTTTTTAGAGTGCAAATAGCCGTGCGACTCTTCGCTCGGGACTCTCGTGACACCGGGCGTTGGGAAGTTCCACCGCTGCTTTTGACCATTCTTTCCGGCGCCGTGAAGTCGAACGAGGGTCGTATTCGCGTTCATCCGCGAATCGGTTCCTCGGCCAAGGCTTGTATCGATCGATTCCTCGAATCGCTCCCAGGTGCGCCGTACGTCCCGACCGTCGTCCGATACACCGCGCGTCAAACTCCGAAAGGGAACAAATCTGACGTGTACTTGACGCGCTTTTTCGAAACACATCCCGCGGCCCGTTCGAACACGCGCG
>MDSY01151534.1_pt1 | contig 23868 bp, 28 predicted proteins | sample 811131 | NCBI WGS metagenome assembly MDSY01 (sample SAMN05326643, study PRJNA326480) | marine metagenome | isolation source: seawater | place: Atlantic Ocean: South West | collected 2010 | reverse complement strand
TGTTTATTTAGTGCGTGGAAAATTTTCAATATCAAGAAAAAAATAATATAATATATATATATAAATGGTAAGACGAAATTCTCGCAGAAGATTTACAGGCGGTGAGGGTGATCCAATGGGTGATCCAATGGGTGATCCAATGGGTGATCCTGGTACTGGAGACCCAAGGGGAAATGCTGGTACTCAAGATTCTCCTATGGGTGATGTACCACCACATAGTCATAATGAACAAGGCATTGTAGAACCACCACTTACTGGCGGTGGAAGACGCAGACGTCGGCAACGTAAAGGTGGAAGTTTTCGTAGTGCGGTTGGTACAGCATTAACCCCGCTCGCTCTTTTCGTAGCTCACAATCGTTTATCGAAAAGACGTAAGAGAACTGGTCGTAAACGCAATCGTAGTAAAAAATATAGATTTACTAATAAACGCCGTAGAAGTGGTAGAAGACGTCGTCGTTAAATAATACATTCAATTATATTTAGAAAAATCATTATATATTTATATAATGAGTTTTGAAGAAAATATTAAGCAGTGGATATTAGTGGATAATGAAATGAAAGAATATTATGAAAAAATAAAATCTTTAAGAGAAAAAAAAAATAACATACAAGAAAATATAATTGTTCATGTAAAACAAAATGATTTAGATGATGCTACCGTTAAAATAAATGACGGTAAATTAAAATTTGTAGAAACAAAAACTAGTAACCCTATTACTTTAAAATATTTACAAAGTTGTTTAGAAGAATGCATAGAATCTGAAAATGATGTACAACATATTATGAATTATATTAAAGATAATCGAGAAACAAAACAACATTCTGAAATTAAACGATTTTATGATTAATTATTAATCTATAGAATTATTATATGAATTCTAAAGATATGATATTTTGTGAAAAAAATGGTAAGGTTTACAGTTGTGGATATAATATTAACTCTTTATTTTTAGAAAATAATATAAAGCCTGTTCACATCTTTGAAGATGAAGATGAAAATAAATATACTATACCTGCTGGATTAACTACTTTTTTTAATATTAAACCTAAAATGAAACAATCATTTATAAAATATGGAATAAGTCAAGATTCATTATACGATAAATTATTAAATTTAATGGATAATGATGAAAAAATATATTATAAAAATCAAAAAACTCAAAAAAGAAAAATGAAATTAAAATGCAGACGAAAAAGTTGTAAAAAAAAAAAAATTAATATGTACTCCAAGTATCATTATTAAATGGTGCTACTAAAACTCGATTTATTTGTTTTTTCCAATATTGCTCTTTTTTATCTATTTCTGATTGTTCCTTACTATATGGTGGTGTGCTAACAGATTTCATATATGCATGGTCTTGTGGTCGCTGGTCAGGTTTAGGACCAAAACAATTTATACCAAAACGTACATTGGGATTTTTTATATATCCACCATTTACACCTGGTCTTCCACAGTCATTCTCATGACCCTTTATTTTTTGTAACTTGTCCCATGTTTTTTTTTGTGTAGGAAACAATGCCATTTGATTTTCTGACCATCCATAACTACACCAATTGGCACCATTTTCATACGCGTCTTCTAATTCATCATATTTAGCTAATCTTCCACCATAAGCTTTACAAATTGCTTTTCCATCAATATAATTATATTTGTTATTTGGAATATGATATACTTGCTTTTTTAATTTACCCATTACTTTTTCTTCTTTTGCTTTTTTACCTCCTCGATTTTCAAGATCATCTAATAAAGGTAAATTTAATTCACTTTTTTGTTCTTTCTTAACATGTACATCAACATTTGCTATTTTATCTTTAAAACCTGGTTTAAATATAGCTTTTAAAGGAGGAGGTGGTTTTTTTAAAAACCATAAATTAGCCAATACAATAGCTGTAAATATAGTCCATAATACTATTTCTAATATACGTGGACTTGAATCGCTTTTTCCTAAATAAATTAATACTACAACATATACAATAATTATTACTAAAATTAGTATACCAAACTTACCATTTTTACTAAAAAAATCGCTAACCATTTTATTCATATTACTTTCTGGTAGCTTTGTTTTTGAATTATAACTTACTTGTATATTTTCCATTTATATATTAACTATTTTTTTTTCCTATAGAAAAAGCAATATGCATTAGATGTAACTATATTTTTAGTAGTTATTTCTTTTACATGCGTATCATTAAATTCATACCATTTACCATTTGTATTTAATACATATGCCCAATAATGTCCGCCCATAGATCCACCACCATGATTACATATGCCATATAATTCATATACGCTAGAATTGTCTTTTACAATACAATATTTTTCTAAATCAATCGTCAAATCTGTAGTTACTAATGTTTGTATTTTTTTATATGGATTTACCCATCTTTTTAAATCTATAATAATAATTTCAGGAGAATATAATATATATGTTTTTTTAAATACTGGGATTTTTTTATTCGTTTTTTCATGTAACCATGCATTATCTCCTTCTAATTTTTCTTCCATAAAATAATTGTCTAAACATTCATATAATGTATGTGTAGTTTGTTTAAAAAAGGACAAGCTATATAATAAACAATGCTCCGCTTTTATGCTTAAAGACTTGTGTTTTAAAGAAGTAATGTCAGTTATTAAAATACTGTGAAATAATTTATGAACAGGGGAAAATTCTTGTTTATAAGTACGTTTTGTTAATTCGAGACCCTTATTCATATATTTGTTTTCAGTTTTGTTATATTTAATAGAATGTTTATATTTTAATGCATTATGAAAACAATCAATACAAAATATAAAAAATTCCGCACTATCATTTTGATCAAAACTTGTAAATAAATCGTTATTTTTTGCTTTAGCAACATGTTGTATTGTTTTAATAAATCTACCAGGTGATATAGTTACATCTTTTGACCACATTAAATTTCTTAAATTATTCCATTCAACCAGTAAATGAGAATCTACAATATTATTTACTTTTTCTACATTATTTAAAACATTATTTAAACAATGAGTGTGTGATAAAATTTGCATACAACTATTAATATAACATGTATTTCCTAAATTACTTAATCCGGTTAATCCATTTCCAGGCATTACATATAGATTAAAGTTTATATTTATATTTTATTTTTCTATATTATACAATGGATTATAGGTCATCGAGATATATGTATGAAAATCAACAAAATATATATTCATTAATAAGATTAATGATTCTACAGGAACAAAATTTAAGATATATGATGGGTAATATTCGCTCTGAAAGAACAGCTGAAAGAACTTCTTTAAATGATCAATTGTCTTTCTTATTTCCTTCTAATCCAATTTCGATGCCACCTATTAATACAAGTATTCCAATGAATACACCAAGTACGAGTATTAACAATGGTCCTTTAACATCTGATGAAATTTTAGAAACAACTACTAATTTAGTATATGAAGACATTGAAGAACCTATAAATACGGAATGCCCGATTACAAGGGAATCGTTTGAAGATACTGATTTAGTTACACGCATTAATCATTGTGGTCATATATTTAAAAGAGCTAATTTAAGACTATGGTTATCTATTCATTCAAACTGTCCAATGTGCAGACATAATTTAAGAAATGATTTAAATACAAATACAAATATAAATAATTCATCCACAAGAACAACAAGTAGATATAATGCAGGTATTGTAAGCCCAACTTACGAACGTTTATGGGGAGATTTAAGAAGCACTTTAGATAATATTAATAATACTTCTAATTAATCTTTCACATAAAGTATACTAATTTTACAATATAAACAAATATATCTAAGTTATTATATTAAATGATACATCAAGTATTTAGAAAATTAACACCAGAATTAATTAAAAAAAGTGGTTACGATTTTAATGTTTTATGGGCAAATAATAAATATGTATTTATAGAGCTAAATAAAAAAAAAGATTTATGGAAAGATGTTCCAGATTATGATAAAAGTGTAAATCCTCACTTGTATGATAAAAATAAAAAAGATATCAATGATGATATATAAAAAATATTTATTTTCTATTTTATTACTGAATAATATATGAAGTAATGTACTTTTTTAAATCTAAAGGTAAACAACTAGGCATAAAATTGATAGTAAGAATATAATTATCTATATATTTTTCATGAGCTTTTAATAATAATTTTTTTAGGTTTTCGCCTCTATTATATTTTTTTTCAGTTAACTCAAAATATAATTCTTTACATTTTCTATCAGATGCAAAATAAAATTGTGGCATGTATTTCAAAATATGTTCATGGTTATTGAGTATACAATTAAATAATTTATAAACGTGCTCATATTTACGATCCCAAGTAGGTGATAAAGATATACGTATGAATAATATTTCTATCTCCTTTGTTATTTCAATATGATGATTGTTCATATGATTCTTATGTGTTTTAACATAAACATGTTTTTATTTCAATTTAATTGAAATAAAAATATTATATATTTTTTTTGTAAAAATGACGTACACTGCTATCCGGAGATTGACGCCTGAACTTATTAAATATAGCAATTTCCATTTTAATGTTTTATGGAGTGGAGAAAAATATATGTTAATTGAATTAACTAAAAAACCTAAAAAAAATATTTGGAATTCTATTTCAAATTCAAATTATGAAATTGAACAAAATATTTCATTTCAAAGAACTCAAGAACAATTAGCTTTGTTAGATAGATATAGATAATTATAGATAATTATAATATTTTATAATAATATAATGATAAAAATGTTGCTTTATTTTTTTTTATTATACACGACTTATTCATATGATATTGCTATAGTAGGTGCTTCGGGAAGACTAGGACGAGAATTAGTATATCAATCTACAAAAAACATGAATAAAAAAGTAATTGGATATACTTCAAAACCACATTATATTTATGAACCATATAGAGGAAAAGGTTATAATGAAAAAAATAAAGGTATAGAATACAAAAGTTTAAATTTAGATTTATATAATTATTGGAGACCAATTAATCAAGATTATGAACATTTAATTTTTTGTACAAGCGCTATGCCATTTGAAGATGACTATTCTGATAAATTAGTTAATAAATTTTTAAATCAAATATCAAAAAAATGTAAAACTATTTCTTTTGTAAGTGCAAATGGTGTTAGTGATACTTTAGAAAATAGTAATATAGGAATTAAAGTAATGAATAATTGGTATTTAAAAGACGTATATAGAGCTAAAAATGAAATAGAAACATCTTTAAATAATTATGATGGTCCTATAAAAATATATATATATAGACCTGAAGCATTATCACATGGAGATACCTTTTTAAATTCTACAACGAGACAAAATATGGCTGAAAAAATACTAAATAATATAGTTAAAGATAAAACAGATTATAATTAAAAAATGTTATTTTTTTCAGGAAATCATTACAAAAATGCATTAAGTGTTGCAAATAATTACATTTTAAATAAAAGGTTGCCTATTATAAATTATGCTGTAGAAAGTAATAATGACGTTACTCGTGTATTAAATGAATACGAAATGTTAATTGAAAATATAAATAATAATAAAGATCTTTCAATTGCGCTTAAAATGTCATCATTTGATTTTAATATAAATTATGTATCTTATATTATAGATTTGGCTAAAAAATATAATATTAAAGTATATATTGACGCTGAACAAAGCGTACATAATAAAAAATATCAATCCATGTCAAAAGAATTAATGTGCAAATATAATAAAAATAATTATACTTTATTTAAAACATATCAAATGTATAGAAAAGATGCACTTATGGATTTACACGATGATTTAATAATTTGTCAAAAAAATAATATATTTTTTGGAGCTAAAATAGTAAGAGGTGCATATTGGAATAGTGAAAAAAATAATGGACAACTCTTTTTAAAAAAAACAGATACAAATAAAAGTTATAATCAAGCCATTTTAGATATTTATAATTATGATTTAAAACATAAAAATGTGATTTTAGCAACTCATAACGAAACTTCATGTGAAATAGGACAATTGTTAAATCGAAATAAAAATATTTTTTCATTTGCACATTTACAAGGTATGAAAGAAAATTATTATAATTACGTATCCAATGAAAATAGTGTCCATGTATATGTTCCGTATGGTCCGTACAATGAGATGTTACCTTATTTACTACGTAGATTATATGAAAATTTGGAAATATTATACTCTATCAAGTAGTAATTTAAATTGTTTATCTTCATTATAATTTCCTGAATTAGACTTGAATGAAAATTTACAAGGTGAAGCACTTTGAATTAAGTAATCTTTATATGTTCTACCTGTACCAATACTAGTTATAATAGGATAATCACTCCATTGACCATTTTCTTTCATATGCGTATCTAATAGATCCATGCATGAAAGGTCGTCTGCGTAACTTGCAGATTGTTGCATACATTCACGTTCCCCTAACATGAAACTTGATAGCGCTCTTGGATAATTGAAATATAACATTTTAATTACATAATCAAGGTCAAATGAAAACATTTGCTCCTTTTCATCTTGCTTGTAATTAGGACTAAATATATTTTTTATAATGGAAAAGATATCATAGCGCTGTATTTTTTTTTCACCATGTATTATGGTATTAATAATCGCATAACGAATGTCACCATTTGCTTGAATACATATTTCTTTTTTTTTACCCAATGGAATATTATATTTTTTCAATATTTCTAACATTTTTGATAAAGATGGCTTTCGTATTACGTATTCTTTACAAAGTTTTATAATAGGAATGAATTCAGATTTGTATTCATTAGAACCTACAATAATCAATGGTTTTTTTGCTTCTTTAATTATATTTTTTAATTTGCTAATTACATTTTTATACAAAATATGTTGAATGTCTAAATCATCTATTAAAATTACTTTTTTTTTTGAAAAGCAATCCAATGCATTTATATTTACAATATTATTTAATTCTATTTCTTGTATATGATAATCATATTCATAAACAATTTTATAACATAAATACGTTTTACCTACACCAATACCTCCTTTTATATATATAGGCTTGGAGGTAGTAGACCAGTTTTTTAACCAACTTTCAAGTGGATTCATTATTTATTTAATGATAAAAAATAAATAATAAATCAATTTTCTTCAAATTTTTCTAAATCATTATAATCAACGCCTGTTTGTATTTTATGATTTCCATCATAGTAACTATTTATTTTTTCAACACATAATTTTTTATTTTTTAAAAAATGTAAAGGTTTTTTAGTTCTATAAAATTTTAAAAATAACCCACATATTATTTTAACTGCACGAGCTTCAATAATTACTGTACTGCACATTAGTTGATTTTCTATGCAATTTTCATATTGCTTTAATATACGAATAAAGTCTTTTATCTTAGAAAGTGAAAGAATACCTAATTTTCGAGAATCTAATAAAAAAGCAAATTTTTGATTGCTACATTGTATATTCGTTAATGAGTTTGTTAGCTCGCTTTTAAATTTTTCCCATTGTAAAGGTGTTGGTTGTGAATTTAAAACGTTTAAAAATAAAACTTTATATTTACTATTTTCAACCACCGTAATGGATAGAAATTCATTATCGTTTTCTATAGTTAATTCGGCCATTATATAATTCTTTACTATTTCTTTAGGTTTTATTCTACGAAAATATATAATATGAATGTTCAAAATTTAGCATATTGTAGATATATTTATATATGGACCATTTTATTTTTATTAAATATTGTTCCTTATTCCCCATTAGCTTCTTTATTTTTAATCAGTATATTAGAATTAAAAAGTCATGTTTTATCAAATAAAAATTATATTACATTTAGTAAGGCATTTGGTCTTATTTTTGTAGATATATTATTATTTATTTTAGTATTTATGAAAGACACTAATTTGTATATTATTCCTAATATTCTTTTTTTTGTATTTTATTTACTTATTTTACATATCCATGAAACAAATATTTTAACACTTCATAATGAATTATTAAAACAAGATGATTTAAATCATAGTCAAGAAAAATATTTTGAATATATGAAAAGAATTTGGGGATTAGCAATACAATAAATATTATTTGAAGAAACTAGTAATAGACCTATTTCCATTATTGCTGTTTTGACTTTGAACTAAATAGCTATCAAATAAGATTTTTTTAACTTCTTTTGTTTTTAATTCTTCTACTTTTTTTACATATTTTTCTGGCTCTAAAGAACATTTAAGTGTTTCTAAACGATCTTCAAAATTATCCACTTTCCTTTTAAACTCTGGCATATCATATAATACAAGTGCAAATAACTGCAAAACCGGTTTCATAATTTGATTACTAATATAAAATGCGTAATCAATTTTTAACTTTTTCTCTTTAATATATGTTGGATTTTCTATTTTTTCGCCCTGCAAATTTGCCTTTTTATTTACAATGTAAACATATGGTATTCTCTCACCCGGTGTAGGTTTATTTCCTGGATTTCTTTCACCCATACGATCAGCTAATACTTTATGTGCAATTTGGCTCGGATTTTTATAAAACCCTCGAAGTGCTTTACTAATAATTAATTTATTAATATCTATATTTTCATCAATGATATCTTGTAAGCATTTCTGTAAGAATTCTTTAGCTTTATTTATAGACCTTTCATTTAGCAAAATATCTATAATACCACCATATACATCTTTTACAATAGGTGCATTATCCCGACGTTTTAATACAAGTCCCATAGACTTTCTATATCCACATTCAATATCTTCTTCATACAATACCCCTACATACCGTTTCTTAGATAATAATGCAAACGGTAGAAATGTTTTTTCATATTCTAAATCATGCGGATATTTTAAAAAGGATGTAGCTATTTCACCAGCTTCTTTAGCTAATTCAATTGTAATCTCTAAAGCTTTTTTATCTTTAATTGGAGTACCATCCAACTCTTCTAAATTAAATGTAAAGAACACTGAATCTGTATCACCGTAAATATATTCCGCATTTGTTCTAACTTGACCATATTTTTCAGTATCACATACTTTATTTTTATACACTGATTCAATTATTTTTCTCGCATATGTTAATAATTTACGCCCAACCGCTGTAGTAGATGCGGCTGCATCAATTTCATAAAAAGTGCTTGTTTTTGCACCTGTTTGACCATATACGGAATTAGCTGTTATCTTAATACTTAATTGTCGTTTGTCTAAAATATTTTTCATGAATGGATCATCGGTTTGTTTCATTAATTTTTTTGTAGCTTTTCTTGCGGCTAACAACTCTTCCAATATAGCTGGGAGAATTGCACGTCCTTCGGAAAATTGCGCATAACGACATATTTTATATCCAGTTATTACTTTAACATCTGCTGACGATTCTGTAGGACCTTTTTTTTTTGTATACGTATCATATTTTATATCTACATATTCATAATTTGGTAAATTGTCATATATAAATTCACCGGCTTCGTTTTTAATACCATACTCTTCCAATAATTCATCTTCCAAATTAAATGTTTTTGTCCATACTTTACTATCATGGGATATATTTTCACTGATAATAGAAGATGGGTACAATGACCCATAATCCACACACGCTACTGGGTCTTCCAAATATAAATTACATTTAGGTTCTAATACAATAGCACCTTCATATGCTTCTTCATAATCCCCTTTACTAATCAATGGCATGAGTGTATTTTTTTCTCGACATTTTTTTGCTACATAACTCGTCAATTTAATACCTTGTCCACGAAACATTAAGAAACTCATTGGAACACTACATAATTTTGCCATTTCTACATATGCTGTTAATATATCTACTTTTTGAAACAATTGATGTACTAGATTACAATCCTGAATACAATATTTTGCAATGACAGACCTTTCTTCGGGACCTTCATTTGTCATACGAAATATATCCTGAGGAGATACATCATCTTTTGATAACCCCCATTTAATTTTTAAATCATTAAAATTTACTTCTTTGTCTATAATAAAATAATCTTTTTCTATACCTATTATTTTAAATTTTTCACCATTATTATAAGGATCACTTGTATGACTAATAATATAAAATACTACATAACTATTCAGTGATAGTCCTTTTTTATTTCTTGTATAAATTTTTGTACCTTGTTTACATGGTTCGGTATTAGATACTTTATCGCTTATCAATTCTCCCGCAACAGAATCTAATTTAAATGAAGAGAAACTAAATCCTGAATCTTTTCTCATGTATACCAATAAATCAATTTGTAAACGTCCTTCCATCAATATATAATTCAAATTGAAATCACCACTTGCTAAACGAATATTCATTTCTTCAAGTTTTGGTGCGCTCTCATTTTTTACACATATCTTATCCTTTTTTCGTCCCAACTTTAGAAAATCACGTAAACAACCATTTTCTATAGCACGCTTAAACATAAAAGGGTAATCAAAACCAAATATATTATATCCAATAATAATGTCGGGGTCTTCTCTTTGTATTATATTTGTCCAAGCACAAAGTACATCTTTCTCGTCTTTATATACTTCTAACTCTGATATATCGGATTCTAATTCCATAACACCAATTCCCTTGTCATCTAATACAATACAATGTTCTAAATAAGGACTTTCGCCAGCGTAACAAAATGATGAGCCAATATATGTGACCTTATCCCCTTCAATAGCTGGAAATTTTTTATCAAGAACATCTGTAATATTTATTATTTTTTGCATGCGATCATATTTGTCATCACATAACATATCTAAAATGGCACCTTTTTTATAAGGTTGAAATTTTTTTTCAAATTTTTCATTATCATCATTATTTGATAATAAATAATCAATCCGTTGTTTAGAAATTTTTTTATTTTTAACTTCTTTGGACGTTTCTTTTAAAATCGTCTCTATTATACTTTCAAAACTTTCAAGATTTAATGATTGTTTTAAATATATTTTATCAATATCTAAATGCTCTGCAAATCCAAACGCACATTGTAATACTTCCACAAATGTAGTTTCGGCAACTTCCCTTGTTATTTTATTTTGAATAAAGTAATTCACTAACTGATATCCCAAATTACTATACGTTTTCTGAGCCAATGGAAAGTCGCCATGACTACTACTTGCCTCAATATCAAAACTGCATACCTTATAAGGTACTGCAGTTTCTTTATCTGGCATAGGTAACACATCTTCATATTTTATAGCATATTCATATTTACAAGTAGTGGTCTTTTTATTTATACGAATAGGTGATTTGAGTTCCACCCAACCCGATGGACTTATTTCTTTTATATGAAAATAACGCAATAAAGGGGGTATTTGCGATTCGTATAGAAATGTGGGGTCACCTTGTAAATCAATTCCGTCAATTAGCTTTTGTTCTTTTCGGTCATAATAAAGTTCCTTAATTTTATTAATTACCATGTAGTGTTTACATGTAATTTTTAAAAACGTATGCATTTTTCCATCGTCAAAATCATATAACGTTTTATATTTTACAAATTCATATTTTTCAATACTTTTTTCATTGATACCTTCAGTTTTTTTTAAATTATCCATAAATTCTTCTTTCATACTTGATTTCTTATTGTCATCCCAATTATCATCCCAATTATTTCCCATTTTAATATATATAAATGGTTTAAAATCTTTTATGTATAAACTACATGTTTCTCCGTGTTCATTTAAACCAAACATTTGAATATGAAATACTAATGGTCCATTATCCATTTTTTCAATGATTTGAAAGTCAAGGAGACGGAAACATCTGCTCGACATTGTATGTTACATATAATACGATAGTTATATTTAATTCAATTTTATAGTTAAGAATATGTAACAACATGTCTTCCTTTTATAAATTTGGGTAGAATCTTTTTATTCATTCTATTTTGTTTTATAATAAATGAACGCATTTCCCTTAATACCATATTATATTCTGCATGAAAATCAAATACATATTCTTGTATTTTTTCTATAATTTCTGGTGGTAAAGTATGCATAATATAATATAACATTATATTATGAATGGTACATTTATATTTAAAGCACATAGAACACTTAATTGTTTAACTTATGTACCATATCATGATAAAGATAAAAATAATCCATATTATAGTGAATTAAATATAAACAAAACAATATATAAATTAAGTACACAACATATATCAAATATTATTTGTCAAAATAATGTATCAAATGCATTTGTAAAATCAGCATTGGGATTAGATGAACAAGAATTGTATAAAACACATAAGGAACCAATACAGGTGGATGACATGAATAAGGGAGTAGATATATTAATTATTTGCACTGATATTAAAAAAAATAATTTAATTACAAATAAAAATTTACAATCAGTTCGAGGTATAGCGGGTTTAAAATTAAAAAAAGATAAAAAGGGTATTGATTATAGTAATATATCTATATTATGCAACGCAATATCTTCAAAAATGAAAACACGCCAATCAAATGAAAAAACACGTGGAAAAGATATTCTTAAATTAATTGATAAAATATCTCACGAAAATAATTGTAAATATATTACCCTACATGCTTTAGATAATGTAATAACATATTATCATGCATTAGGATACAAATTAGTACACTATCCATTTCAAAAAGAAAAATCAGAAGTAAGTGAATACGTTAAACGATTAAATCATGTTAATTTAAAAATGCAAACATTACAAGAAAATATTCCTAGCACCGAATTAAACGAATTATATAAAGAAAAAAATGTTATTATGCAGTATTTAAAACGATTTTTAACAGGTTTGTATGATATAAAAGGTTTATCAAATTTTAAATTACATGGTTATATTGAAGACTTAGTAGAAAATGGATATAAAATGTATAAAATAGTAGATGGTAATATTATTTTGTAATTATTATTTTTGATTCATTTGCATATAAACATGCTAACTGAGTGTAAAGAGAAGCTATGTCTACACCAGATGTTTTACGCAACCATGTTTTTTTTAAATATTGGAAACCATTATGATTTGATGGGCGAATCATTAAATCTTGTGTCCTGTCTGTAATGAGACCTCGGTTTATAATAGTGTCTCCACTTCCCCAAATACGCAATTGTTTGAAAAACTCTTGCTCAAACAATTTCTTTCGCTTATCTGATTTTGAAACAACATTTAATGCATCTACATTTACTATAAATTTTACTAATTCTTTTGAAGCTTCTTTATTTAACATTAAAATATCACTATTTGGTGGATTAAATGAAATTACGTATACATTATTTGGTAATATATACGTACAATCATGTTCGCTATGTTCATCTAATGCATGTCCTCCGTGAACTGGTAAATATAAAATGTTACCTGTTTTTAAAGCTTTTATAATATTTTTAGGATTAACGCTGGTGCGCGTTTTTTTCATAATGGCTTGTAAACTGTTTGATATTTCGGATATTTGCTGTGTTGATATTTTATAATATTCATAAAATTGTTGAGTAGTTTCTATTTTGTCATGTTTGTCTCCTCTTAAAATTGTAAAATCTTCATTTAAAATTCGAGTTAAATTACGGGTAGTTTTTCTTTTTCCCAAAGGTTTCGATTTTAAATATTTCCAAAACATTTTTGCATTTTTTAAACCTTGAGCATCTACTTTTAAACGAGTATCAAATATAGTATCTTTAGTATGATTTTCATAAGGAGGAGGATCACACGAATATTGTATAATAACTAGCGGAGCACACATATTTTCCATTTAATTTAAATGACATAAATAAAATTTATTTTATTTCAATTATTTAAAAAAGATATTCGTGAAATATAAGTATTTAATTATAAATATATATATTATATGAGTGCTAAAACAAAAATAATAAATGCAATGGGTAAATTGTATAATAAAGGTTATATAGCAGCTCGAGATGGAAATATAAGTTTTAAACCTAGAAATAAAGATTATTTTTATATAACAGCTGGTTCAGTTAGAAAGGACACTTTAAAAAAGAATCAAATAATAAAAGTAAACTTTAATAATAATAAAATATGTTATGATGATAGTAAAATACATAGACCATCGAGAGAATTAAACATGCATTATTTTTTACATAAAAAAAAACAAAATTACATAAAAGACTTATATGTAGTACATTCGCATCCACCAAATGCTATAGCATTTATGGGAATAAACCCATTAAATAATGAATTAAGTAATATTAATAAAATATTTCCTGAGTTAAACGCTGGAGTAATAGGAAAAAACGTTCCTTTGCTTGAAGCAGGCTCTGATAAATTGGCAAATGCATGTTTAAATCATCTTTGTAGTCCATATACAACTGTAGGTTTAAAACAACATGGAACTTTATGTGCTGGCTCTGATTTAGATTTAATATTAGAAGATATTGAAACATTAGAATATCATTTAGATATTTATTTTAAAGCAATTAGTTTAAAAATTTAAAAAATGTTTTTTCTATTTTTAATTATATTTACGTGTACGTCTTTTTTTAGCTTTTTTCTTAGCTTTTTTACCTTTTGGTGGTTTTTTAAATGTTTTTCTTATATTTTTATTTAATTTATTTAAAGACCACATAAGCATATCTTTCATTGTTCTATTTCCATTATATGTATCCATATTTGCATTATGATACCCATTTGTACTTTTAATTATTGTTGGAAATCCATAAACACCTTTAGCAACAGGACTATTAATATATGGTAATGCATTTCCATTTACTTCAAATATTTTTACTTTATCTTTATTCGTAGGTTTTTTTTTCAATACCTTTACCATTTTATCCCAATCTCCCTTCATATTTTCACAATGACTACAACCGTCCATATGGAATTTAATAATGCAATCACAACCTAAAATATTATTATCAAAATCTTCAGGATTGTTATCATTAATTTTAATAATTCTCATTTATATATATATATGAGAATAATTAAATATATATTTATAATTGTTTGTTTTTTGCTTGGAATATACTTTATTTGTACATTTAAGCAATTAAATAATAGAGAAGGGTTTGCACATAATAAATGTCCCAATATATTATTTCAAGAAGGATCTAAAATAGTATTATATAATTCAAGAGTAGCAAAAATACCTGGTGTCAATCCTATTAAATTTGATAATTTAGAAGAATATAAAGAGTTTTTAGAATGGCAACGCAGTAAAAACATAAGATGTCCAGTATTACATTTTCAAAAATCAATCGACGTGCAAGGCAATGATGTATATGCTATTAAACCTAGTCCTACAGATTTAGATGACAATATGTCAAAATATATATTACCTAAAGAAGGTACTAAAGTTGAAAAGTCTAAATTAAATGATGCAGGGAGGAATGACCCTCCATATAATAAAAATTCTTATCCCGGATTTGATAAAGATAACCAATATATTGGTCTAGACGTTCCTCTAGATGACATAAAACCTATTCCACCTATTTAGAGTCCAAAAATGTCATTGTCTCTTTTAACCCATCTTTTAACTTTCTTAATTCATTTATTTTTCTTATTGTTTTAAAACTTTCTTCACTTGTTGCATCTTTAGCAATATGTTCTCCACCTTTTTTTAGAGCATTTAATATTTGAAAATCTAAACCATCATTCAGATTTATTAAAACATCTTCATATTCACTTCTATGATTTCCCAATAATAAGCTACTTTCTACGTCACTATTTGCACCTTTTATACGATCTGGTAATTCTACAATATTTACATTTTCTTGCATTTTATTTTTCAAACCTTCGCGGGTTCTTGCAAATAAATTTATAATAACAATAAAACCTACTATAGCACCGACAATATAACATATTTTTGTAAGCTTAGACATAGTATAATATAATAAATTATTTACATAAAAATTTTGTAATAGTTTCCAATACTTTTTTGCTAATTTTTCTTTCTTTACTATCTTTTGACATATAGGTCATGTTTTCTAAACAATTTTCATTTTTTTTTTAAACAATCAGTTAATAAATATAATGTACCAAAATGTTTTAAAATAGAATTCGCTACAGTTGTAGATACACCTGGGATTTGACATAAAAATAATACATCAATATTGTCAGGTGTTATATTAGCCTTTTTTTCCCTTTTAACTAAAGAAGTGTAATCTATTTCATTTTTACTAAATGACCCGTCTTGTGTATAGTATCCTGCATCCGATGTTTTTCCTAATTTGTTAGAAAAATGTATGATTAATTCATATGTCTCTAAAACACTATTTGTTCTAAATAACGAAAATCCTTTGAAATAAGTTAGCGATACCATGGACGATAATATGGTAGACTTATTTATCTTATATTTACCAGGTAATGTATTTAATGAACCTTCTATTATATATAGAATATTATGATTTGGTACATCTGTAGCATCTAATCTTGCGGATTGTTCTTTATATCTTCCATCTTTTATACTTGCTGCTAAATCTTTTACTGTTTTACGTTCAATGATAACTAATTCTTTTCCATCTTTTGTCAAAATAATGTCACCTATTGGTAAAGATTTATGTATTATATCATAATTTGTATTTGTATTTTCTTTACTTAGAGCAATTAATTCTTTTTCTCTAATATCTATTTGTATTTGCATAATATATGTATTTATGTATATTTAAATACATATGTTATATAAATTTAAATTTAAGAAGAAGCAGCACAGTTAAACATTACTAAATCGCGGTATTTTTTTGGCTGTTTTAATTCACTGTACATAGAACGACGACGTACACGGTTGTATATAGGTTGTCTTGATACAATACTGCACTGTGGTACTAAACCTGCGAGAATATTACCTCCATTACCACAACTGTTATCTGTTTTAGCGATTGATCTTTGGGAAGCGAAACGAAATGGCATATAATATATTCTAATATTTTTTTTTAAAACTATTTAAACATACTAAAATATATTTATTACATGGATAATACTACAAATGAAGAAGGGTTATTTTTTAACCCATATAATGAAAATAATGTTGAGATTACTATATCAGAAGTACAACAAATATTACAAAAATATGGTATTCCAACTAAAGTGCATAATATAGATTTATATAAACGAGCATTTATTCATTGTTCTTATACAAAAAGACCATCAAATGAAAATGAACAAGAAAATATAACTATTGCTCCTAAACCTGATACATGCTTACCTCTAAAAACCAAGTCGAATGAACGCCTTGAATTTTTAGGAGACGGTGTATTAGAATTACTTACTAAATATTATTTGTATCGTAGATTTCCAAAAGCAGATGAAGGTTTTATGACTGAAAAAAAAAATAGCTTTAGTAAAAAACGAACATATTGGAAAATTGGCATATGAAATGGGTTTAAATAAATGGTACATAATTTCTAATCATGCAGAAGAAAAAAAAATACGCACAAATTTAAAAAAACTGGGATGTTTATTTGAAGCATTTTTAGGTGCATTATTTTTAGATTTAAATAAAATTTCAGTAAAAGATGAAGAAAAATGGTTTGAAAATGTATTTGTCACGGGTCCAGGGTTTCAAATGGCCCAAATCTTTGTAGAAAATATTTTTGAAAAACATGTAAATTGGACAGAATTAATAGAAAACGACGATAATTTTAAAAACAGATTGCAAGTTTCTCTACAAAAAGAGTTTAAAATAACACCTGAATACCTTGTTATTTCTAACTCATTAGAAACAGGCTATACGATGGGAGTATATTTATGTTTAGGACAAAATATATATGAAGTCAATATAGACGAAGCAGAAACATTTGATACATATGGATCATTTAGTGAAATACAGAAACATATTGCTGAAACAGAAAAATGTTTTATATTTTTAGGTAAAGGAACTCATAAAATAAAAAAAAAAGCTGAACAAATTGCATGTGAAGAAGGTCTTTTAACTATTGGTCATTTAAGTAAAAAATAAATAACATATTATCTAATCATAATATAATGTCTAAACGATTATTAGAAAAATTAAAAAAAAACCAATTCCTACTACACGCGAAGAAATAGCTATACCTACCGCTCAGAACAAAGTTTTATTAGCAGTAAAAATAACAAATGTTGCAAATAAAACATCATTAAATAAAGCAGAATTAATGCGTAAATTAAAGGGTAAAATGGGAATAGAATACAGCGTAGAAAGAAAAGAAGATAGTGACCCTTTACCTGAGCCCCCAGTACCAAGAGAAGTATTACCAATTGGAAAACCAGTTAAATTAAAAAATAGATTACGATTATTATATGATCCATATGTTTCTTTATATTCTAATAAATCTGCTCCAAAAAAACAAATATTAAAACCTACAAAAACTGTTAAAAAAATAGAAGAAAAGAAACCCATTGTGGGAAAATCTATTCTAGGTAAACTAGTTACAGATCTTAGTAATATAAATGAAAAGTCTAAAGAAACATATGATAAAGCAGACCAATTATCTATTAAAATATCGCCATATTATTTAAATAATAGAGAATTTTTTATAAATAGCATGAATCGATTATTTTCTCAATTTAATGATGACGAAGAAGAAAAAATAGGTGAAGGTGAAGATAAAATGAAAGTGTTATGTGATAAATATTCTTCTGAAAGCGACGAATTTACATTAATGAAACATCAAGAAATTGTAAGAATGTATATTCAATTATATTCGCCTTATCGAGGTCTATTATTATATCATGGTTTAGGATCAGGAAAAACTTGTTCTTCTATTGCTATTATGGAAGGAATAAAATCGCATAAAAGAGTTTTTATAATGACACCTGCTTCTCTTGAAAAAAATTATAAAACGCAACTAAAAGAATGCGGAGATAAATTATATAGATTAAATCAACATTGGGTAAAAAAATCGGTTGATTTAAAAAATAAAGACGGGATAAATGAAATGATGAAATTATTATCCGTAGAAAAAAAAATTATAAAAAATGCAGGCGGTGGTTGGTTTTCAGATGCTTCTAAAACACCGAATTATAATACATTAACTGCAGATGAAAAAAAAGAATTGGATATTCAAATTAATAATATGCTTGATCAAAAATATCACTTTTTACATTATAATGGTGGTATAAAAAATAGACATATTATAAAATATACAAATAATGATGCTAATAAAATGTTTGATGATTCTATTGTAATAATCGACGAAGCTCATAATTTTATTAGTCGGATTGTAAATAAGCTAAATAAACCAGATTCTATTTCTATGAAATTATATGAGCACTTAATGGAGTCAGATAAATGTAAAATAGTATTATTAACAGGAACACCTATGATTAACTATCCAAATGAATTGGCTATTATGTTTAATATATTGAGAGGATATATTAAAACATGGGAGTTTTATTTGAGTGTTTCTGGTGAGCTTACACAAAAAATGATAGTTAAAATGTTGGGAGAAATTGGTACAGTAGACTATATACATTATAAAGCATCTCAACCACAAATACTAACAGTTACAAAAAATCCTTTTGGATTTTATAATGTAGAAAATGCTAAAAAAGAATATGCTGGCGTTCAATTTGATGAAAGAGGAAACATGAGTGATGATGATTTCGAAAAAGCTGTTATAGAAACATTAATCAAAAATAAAATTACAATTAAAAAACAAAATAAAAAAAGTAATGTTGCCATGCCTTATAATTTAGATGAATTTACACAATTATTTTTAAATGATAAAGGACTTTTTACAAATAAGCGCACTTTCCAAAAAAGAATATTAGGACTTGTTTCTTATTTAGGTGATAAACAAGAACTTATGCCTAGCATTGCTAGTCAAGAAGTGATTGAAGTAGAAATGAGTGATTTTCAATTACCAATATATGCACAAGCACGATTAAGTGAATTAAGCGAAGTTAAACAAAATGCTAAACGAGCAAAAGCCCGAGCTGCAAATAAAATATATGAAGATACAAATTCTACTTACCGTATTTTTTCGAGAGCATTTTGTAATTTTGTATTTCCAAATGATAAATTACCAAATGGTGTTGTATTAAAACGACCTTATCCAAATAATGCAGGACTAGAAGATAGTATACATGATACTAATATAGGAAATAAAAAAATATTATTAAATGAAGACGGTTTGGATGCTCCGTCCAGAGAAGAATTAGAGACAAATCCAGATGGTTTATATGACGACTCTGATTTTGCAAATAATTTAGACACAAATGAAGAAACCTATGCCAAACGTATTGATGATGCATTAAAATTATTAAAAGAACATGCTTCAAAATATTTGTCTCGAGATGGGTTACTTAAATATAGCCCCAAATTTTTAAAAATATTGGATGTAATTGATGAAACGTCTAATGACCCTGAAAAAGACGGATTACATCTTATATATAGTCAGTTTCGTACAATTGAAGGTATAGGGGTTTTTAAATTAGTTCTTGAAGAAAACGGATTTGCAGAATTAAAATTAAAGAAAAATGCGTCGGGAGTATATGAATTAAATATAAATCCAAATGATTATGGAAAACCATGCTTTGCATTATATACAGGTACAGAAACGGAAGAAGAACGTGAAATAATTAGAAATATTTATAATAGTTCTTGGAATAAAATTCCAATAGGAATAAAGTCTGAACTCGAAAAAAAATCATCTAATAACTTTAATGGTGAAATATTAAAAATATTAATGATTACCTCTTCTGGTGCAGAAGGTATTAATCTTAGAAATGTAAGGTACGTTCATATTATGGAGCCATATTGGCACCCGGTTCGTTTAGAACAAGTCATTGGGCGTGCACGTCGTGTATGTAGTCATGTTGATTTACCTCTTGCTAAACGAGAAATTAAAATTTTCATCTATATTATGACATTCTCACCAGAACAATTAAAAAAAAAAGAAAGTTTTATTGAATTATTTACAAAAGATTTGGATGAAAAAAATAATCCACATACAAGTGACCAACACTTGTTAAGTATATTAACCAAAAAAAGAAATATTACAGACCAATTATTATTAGCCCTAAAAGAAACATCTATAGATTGCATTGTAAATACGAAAAATGAACGTAATGTACAATGCTTATCGTTAACAAGTGGATATAATACAAAATATGCATTTAAACCTGAAATAAATATAAAGGATAGTGATAAAACAGACTTATTGAATCAAAAACAAATAAGAAGAGAAGCTGTACCAAAAGAATATGTTGGTCCAGATGGAGTAAAACGCGTATATGCGGCGGATTTGAAAAATAAGGATATATTTGATATTAATAATTGGCAACAAAATATATTTGATAAATTAGGAACCATAGATGAAGATGGAAATCCAGTATGGGATTAAAGACATGATCCAAATGTATCCCATGGTTCTAACATAATTGATTTTTGTTTTAATGCTTTCTTTATTTTTGAATTTGTATATTCTTCATCTACTACAATTTCAAAAACATGTTTGTCTAACCAATTATCATACATATATAATGTTCCTTCCTTATTTTCTTCAAAATTATTATCTTTATTTGTCATTCCATGAGAATTTTCAACTAACCATTTATTAATTTTTCCACTAGATGTTTTATTCATTCCACGAATAAGCATAGCATGATTAACGTTTGTTTGATGATACCTTATTGAATTCTCTTTAGACATTTCTATTGGTGTATTTAATAATGTTTCTGTATTATGTATATTTCTATGAAGAATATGATATTTGGATGATTTTGACTTACGTATATCACAACCAAACCATACAGACTCCTTATTTTCTATTGATTTTCTTAAACATTCTTTCATTACGTTTAATGGAACATTTATATAATTAGTATAATTACCTTCGTATAGACTTTTTAAAAACTTAATATCGTACTTTTTATAATAAGGACGTGCAGGATTATGTATTAGAGCTATTTTTCTTGTTACATCTAAAGGCACGTAATATTTATAAAACTCTTGAGGAGTAATATTTGTAAATGATAATCCTTTGGTAAAATTACTTTTTTTAACATGTTTAAATGTTAAGTTTTTACGTTTTGTTTTTTTCTTTTTATTATTTATTTTTTTTGTTTTACCACCTTTTTTTATTTGTTTTGTTTTATATTCCCAGTTAAATTGTTCGGGGGGTTCGCCTAAAAAATATACTAATATGCAATATATTTCACTCATCATTTTATTTATATCACCATTACCTTGGCGTATATTTTTTGAAAAATAAATTAATTTTTGATTTAAAATATTATTTAAATTATTAGTGTTATTAGAATGATAAGATTCTTTCATAGCAGATTTAGGACACAATCCATACTTTATAATTAAATCTTGTATCATATTCCATTGTCCACCATCACCAATCGGATTTTGTAATAAATAAGTTACATATATATTATCCAAACTTTTGTGTTTAGTATTTTTTATATTTTGTAGAAATGTATGACACTTTTCCAATTTATCCCAAAATGTCAAGTATATTTGACTAAATTCAAAAGTTTGCAAATCATATTTTTTTATCATTAATGCGCGCGCTTTATTTAAAAATGCAAACAACCAACATCGCCCACTATATTCTTGATTTGTTGGTGTTAAGTTTTCTTCATCTATTTTAGAATTATAAAAACTATGATCTTTTTGTATTATTTTATGATTTAAAGTAATTTTTTTAATATTATTTTGTGAAACAATATTTCGTATTAAATCATTATTTTTATTATTTCTATATGATTTTCTAAATTTATCTATTATTTTTTTACTTAATACCATTTAATATATTATAATATTATATTATAATATATGCCACCTACTGAAAAATATACAAAATGTGATATTATAAATGGCTATCCATGGTATATCAATATGAAACAAAATTCTGCTAAACAAATAACAATTGGAAAAAAAAAGCAATTTATTATAGAACACGTTTAAGAAACGGAAAAACACGTAAAAATTATTTAGATAAAAAATGTAGACGTATTGGTACATCGCGTTTTTGGAATTATATTAATAATTTCAAAGAGTTTAATACAAACAATGCTCGAGGATTAACTAAAAAAAAACGAAGAAAACAAACACGCAGAGTAAAAAGAAAATAATTTATTCATAACTATATATGAGGAAAACGACAAAAAAGAGACAAAATAAAAAAAATAAAACAAGATTTAGATTAAAAGGCGGTGCATCATATAGTGGACGCATACTACTAGGTGCTATGACAGAATATCCTTATTGTGATATTTTTGTACATACATTTAGAAGTATATTATATAGTATATTTTCAAAATCTGCATACAATGCGTATGAATTTAGTTCTGCTTTTGATGATTTAATTGAAAGTATACCATTATTAGAAAAAAATGGTTCGCCTTTTAATATAAAATTAACTACAAAAGATAATAAAAGATTTAGTCCAGATTTTAATAAATTTAAAGGTCATTTTGTTGATTCTTTTAGTCCTATAAATACAAAATATAATATTAATTGTGGAAAAAAAATAGGTGGAGGAACATATAGTAGCATATATAATTGTAAAATCAATAATATTAAAACCATTATTAAAGTTCCTATCGAACCTTTATTAACTCCAAATAAAGTTGCGTTAAATAATAACTATATTAAAAGTTTTTTTATGGAACAATTTATACATAGTGAATTATATTGCATACAATCATCGTTAGATTGTCCAAATGAACCATGTGCTTTAATACCATCGATTCATTTAATTTGTAAGTATAAAAATAACTCTACATACACATATAAAATAGATAGTGAAGTTGTTCATGAACCATTAGGTGATTATTGGAAATTTATTTTAGGTATTGAACCACTAGATGATGATTTACATTCATGGATACATAAAAATAAACATAAATCAGGATTTGTTTCAAATTTTATAGTTATGATTCGTTCTATTTGTAATCTATTAATTAAATTACAAGATAACTGTAATTTTTATCATCGTGATTTTCATCCTAATAATATAATGTG
>MDSY01016560.1_pt1 | contig 23870 bp, 22 predicted proteins | sample 811131 | NCBI WGS metagenome assembly MDSY01 (sample SAMN05326643, study PRJNA326480) | marine metagenome | isolation source: seawater | place: Atlantic Ocean: South West | collected 2010 | reverse complement strand
TTACGAAGAGCCGCTGCTGCATCCTTACCGTTCTTGAGAACGAACATGGAGAACACGCCGACAATTGAAGCAAGGTAACCAATGAGACCGAGCATGATTGGCATCATCACGTAATCGACGCCCATAATATCGGAGTTGCTTGCAATAATCATTGCTGCGATGATTGAACCAACGAAAGATTCGAAGATATCTGCACCCATTCCAGCAACGTCACCGACGTTGTCACCGACGTTATCAGCGATAACTCCAGGGTTTCGTGGGTCGTCTTCAGGAATTCCTGCTTCGACTTTACCGACAAGGTCTGCACCAACGTCAGCAGCCTTGGTGTAAATACCGCCGCCGACACGAGCAAAGAGCGCAATGGATGAAGCACCCATTCCAAATCCTGCCGCAGCAGTAAGGTCCGAGCCATCATCTCCGGCGCCAAGCCAGAATGCGACAAGTGAGATTCCGAGAAGTCCAAGGCCTCCGACAGAGAGACCCATAACGGCCCCGCCGTTGTATGAAACTGCCAAAGCACCTGCTCGACCATCAGTCTTAGCAGCCATAGTGGTTCTGCCGTTTGCAGAAGTAGCCGCACGCATTCCTGAGAATCCTGCGATAACGGATGCAATTGCACCAGCAAAGAATGCGATGGATGTATCAGTATTATTCAAAGAGGCAAGAGCGGCACCGACAACAACGACGAATATTGCGAGAACTTTGTATTCAGCAACAAGGAAAGCCATTGCGCCTTCTTGAATTTCTTTTGTAATACTGGCAACTTTTTCATCATCAATCTTCACTTTGTTAACTAGTCGATACAGCACAAACGCAACCGCAAGTCCGAAAAGACCTGCACCTGCGGCAATCATTGGTATATTATCCATCATTATAGAACACCTGTAATTGCGGCGACCAAAGAACCCTTCATAAGTGGTTCCCCAATCAAAACCCCCTCTCTACGGCTTTTAGCGGGTTCATTCCCATAGCCGATACCCCTTTGACCTGCGAAAAGAAGCAATTCTTCAAAGGGGAGAGGCGTGCACGGGTATCTGTGAGCATCAGCGCAGAGGAGATCTTGGCCGAAATTGGCCCAGTTCAAGAGATTCTCGATGAGCATGATGGCGTTGTCACTGTTTTGGATACCACAGATGGAAACATTATGCTTTCTTTGGATGGTGGTTGCAACGGTTGTTCTTCCACACCAATGACGGCTATGCAAATTTATTACTCACTCAAAAAGTTGGACTACATCAACGATGTTATCTTCGTCAATGGTGAACTTCCTGAATACATGCGCACCTTTATCGACCAAAAAATGGCAAAGGAAGCATCGAGTACTGAGCAAGTGGACACCGACTCATCCCAGCCACGTGGCGAGATTCTCTAATCACTCTTCTTCGCTGGATTTACCAATCGTATGCGGATTGGCACCAAAGGACACATTTTCTCCCTTGATGTTCATTCTTGCTGAAATAGCAATGATAATACAAACCAGTGAAAGTGGTTTCGGCAGATAATTGGAACCCCATAATTCTCCTCCGGACAAGGAAAGCCACCAGAGCACTCCAGCAGCACTAAGAAGTAAAAGTGCAATGATGTTTTGTACGAGTGTTTCGGCTTTCTCAGAACGTGAAAAAGTGGCGATAAAGGTGAACAGGAGGGCTGAAACACCACACAGCATCTCAGCCAGATGTTCAATGAACACGACGCTGACCATGAACGAGCCAGTGGCTTGTGGTTCTTCAACATGAAGTTTAGCCGTGAAGGTATGAGAGCAATGTTTGAGAAGGGTGGAGTGCATCATCGCTCATGGCAGGTGGTGGTTTTGTTCTTCCAAAGGCTCGACCCAACGGTCCGCCATACTTTTCTCGAAACCAAATCGCAACAGTTCTTCACCAAGTCGCAGTTTTACTCGAACTCAATGGAGCAAATGTATTCCGAGTTCGCTCTTATCAAAACGTAAGCAGAATGCTTGGTGGACTGACAGAGGATTTAGGAGAATTGGTTGCTACTGGGCGGCTGTTTGAAATGAAAGGAATAGGAAAAGGTCTCGGTTCTGCCCTTACACAAGCAATCGGTGAAGGCCGATGGCCAAGTGATTGGAAAGACCTGCATGAACAAACTCCGAAAGGTTTGATCGAAATGCTCGGAATCCCAGGCCTTGGACCAAAACGTATCAAACTGATGAATGTAGAATTAGGAGTCAATTCTGTTGCAACTCTAAAACAAGCAGCACTGGATGACCTTATTGCCCCGATGAAGGGCTTTGGTAAAAAATCTCAACAGCGAATGTTGGATGGTATCGAACTGCTTGCGCGATTTAGAGCACGAAGGCGGCTTGATGTAGGCTTGAAGTATGGCGAGGCTTTTCAAGCGAAAATCGCCGCACTTGATGGCGTTGTTAAAGCGCAGTTAGCTGGAAGTGCGAGAAGAAGAAAGGAAACAATTGGAGATTTAGATTTGGTTGTGGCCGTTGAAAGTGAGCACCATGAGATGGTTTCTGAGGCGATACTTGGATTACCTGGGATTGCGGATGTCAAAGGCGCTGGTGATTCGAAAATCAGTATAATTCTTGACACGAGTGTCTTTGAAGGTGGATTTACGATTGGTCACATCGACCCTAATGTATTGGATGCAATTGGAGGTGATGATTACGAACAACTGGAGAGTGGCGGCACAATTGACGCTCAGGTTCGACTGGTGCCACCAGAAGTATTCCCATTCACTTTAGCCTATTTCACCGGCAGTAAAGAACACAATATCGCTATGCGTCAACGCGCTATTGACCGCGGATTAAAACTCAACGAATTTGGACTCATACCCGATGAGAAGGCTGGAGATCTGAAAGGAATGGCTGCGGCAAAGTTTTCACTCCCGGCTACTGATGAGGCTGACATTTATCGCCACCTTGAACTTGAGTGGGTAACTCCTGAATTGAGAGAAGATACTGGTGAGATTGCAGCAGCAGAGTCATCCGGACTTCCTTCACTTCTCACTGTAAAGGACGTCAGAGGTGCATTGCACAATCACACCACTCTTTCTGATGGAGAGGCTACTCTCGAAGAAATGGCAGATACCGCTCGAAAGATGGGTTGGAATTGGTTGGGAATTGCTGACCACTCGCCCACGCTCAAAATTGCAAACGGTGCCAGCGCTGAAGATTTGCTGTTACAAGGAGAAACGATTCGCCAATACAATGCTGCATGGAAAGAAGAGGGTGTTGACTTTCGCCTATTCCATGGCGTAGAATCAGATATTCTTGAAGGGGGTAAACTCGATCACCCCGATGATGTGCTCGAACAATTGGACTACACAGTTGCATCAGTTCACGCACTTTCAAAATGGAAAGCACGCGATGAAATTCAAAACACGGAGGAATTGATGCGTTGCATAGACCATCCTTCAACCACTGTTCTCGGCCACCCCACTGGAAGAATACTGCAAGGAAGAGATGGTTATGAGGTTGATTTGTTTGCGATTCTGGAACATATGGCTGAGCACAATGACGAAGGCAGGCTCAAAGCAGTTGAATTGAATGCGAGCCCTTACCGCTTAGATTTAGACTGGCGTTTATGTAAGCATGCCAAAGGATTAGGCGTACCCGTTATTATCAACCCTGATGCGCATTCAATTCGTGGTTTAGCAGATATCAGCTACGGCGTGATGGCTGCCCGCAAAGGCTGGATTGAACCTCAAAATGTTCTTAATTCGCTCTCTGGAAGTGAAATGACACAACGCCTTGAGTAAGAGACGAGGAACCACACCTTCATGGCACCCCGCATGTTCGCATTGGTATGCGACTACTGAGAACCCTCATTATCGGTGGTGTCATGCTGATTCCTGGACTGCTGTTGGCCATGCTTGCATGGTATCTTACAGGGCAACCGACCACTGAGCCGATGGAGTCACTCATTTGCAATGGTATACCACTTACCTCTGTCAGCATAGGATTGTTCTTTGGCTGGAAAACCGGTGAAGCATATTCGGTCAAAGTTGAATCATAAGGTGATTGAATGTCAAATCTCAAAATTGAACAATGGTCTGAACTGTGCATTGCCTTTGAACAGTTTTTCACTCAAGTCAATGGTGAAGTGGAATACAGTGAAGACGTACTTCGCTTTATTTCCCCATCCGACCAAGTTCAGACAAGCCTGTTCCTCTATCGGAAAGGAAGTTTTGCTGCATCAATGCCGCTACACGGCATCGATGCAAAAGTCGAAGAGGTCTGCTTCGACCAAACGGAATTTAATATTCAACTACTTGGAGACGGAGTGGATTATACCTACAAAGTTCCACCTCAACTGGTGATACTTCAAGGTGAATGAAATGAAACGCAGCGAAAAAGCAGAACGAATTGCCGTAATGCTTGAGAAGTTCTACCCCGAAACTCCCGTGCCGCTTGACCATGAAAATACATTCCAGTTGCTGGTTGCAGTTTTGATGAGCGCTCAAACGACTGATGTCAAAGTCAATCAAGTCACTCCTGCGCTCTTTGCCAAAGCACCAACACCAGAAGCAATGGTCAAAATCAGTGTTGAAACCATTCTCAATGATATTCGTCAAGTTGGTCTTGCTCCTACCAAAGCAAAGAATATTCTTCGTTTGTCGCAATTGTTGGTTGAACGCCATAATGGTATTGTGCCTCAAACCTTTCAGGAACTCGAAGATTTACCAGGTGTTGGACACAAAACAGCCGGCGTTGTGATGGCTCAAGCCTTTGGAATCCCTGCCTTTCCAATTGACACACACATTCACCGACTTGCTGCTCGATGGGGACTCTCAAATGATACCACAGTCGAGCGAACCGAGCGAGATCTCAAAGCCATATTCCCAAAAGATATTTGGAATAAATTGCATTTGCAAATCATCTTCTTTGGTAGAGAATATTGTCCTGCAAGGGGGCATGACCTTACCAAGTGTCCTATTTGTTCATGGACGGCCACCAAAAAGCGAATCGCTCAAGAAAAGAAACGTTAAATCAGAAGATGGTAATGCTTCGTGATGCAATGTTGACCAGAACGAGAACTCCGATGATTACGGCTGCTACACGCAATGCAGTGTGCTCATTGGTGCCATCATGAGATTCTCTCAATAATGCATAACCAATCATTCCAAGCCCGATGGCTTGAAAGATACTTCCAACTGAACCAATAACGCGATTCAAATCAGAATGGGCTTCGGTGTCCTCCAACATTTTATCCATTTGACCTTCAAGTTCGAAATCGTAGTCGACTGCAGATGGTGCGCCATCCATTTCAATGACTTCGACGAAAACAACCGATGCAAGAATCAGGATTACACCAAGCATAAGCCAACGATGAAAAGAATAACTCAGAGCGGATTGTTGGAACCCTGCAGCTGGCTGGTAGGGCGAGGGTGTAGCTGGAATTGCCGGTTGGGCTGGTGAAACTGCGGGTGGTGGTGGAGGGACTTGCATGAAGAATCATCTTACAATCGGGTTATGATTGTTGGGATTTTCATACATTGAAAAGTGATGAAGCAGATTCAAGAATTAGTGAAGTGATATAAGAGGTGATTCCTGCAATCCAAAGCAATTGAATCGATTGACCAAGAGCAGTCGTTGCCCCACCACCTCGGAGGCGGTTGGAGATGATTGAAACTGCCCAGACTTGAAAGAGGATGAGAATGGAAACAATGACTTTGAACAAGCGGATATTCTCTTCGACTCCAGAGGCATCGTCCATGATGGGAAGTGCGATTTGAGCACCAAACTGAGCGAGGTCAACATTGCTGTTTTCGGTAAATGTTGTGGCAATACCTGCAATGGAATCACCAAGTCGCATGACAATAGAAATCGTAACATTCAGACTTGTCACACAAGCGATGAGTAATCCGAGGGCAACACCGCGCATTGTGTTGGCAGATAGCGACCGGCGACGACGTAGCGACAGAAGGCTTCCAACCGTTCGAGAAACCATTTCAGCGGTTCGAGCCGGTTGTCCAGATGAGTGAGAACCTTCGATGTAAATTCGAGTATAGCGTGAGATCACTGCGGAGTTCGTGTCTGCATTGAAATAATCCCAAGCACGGTCTGAATCAATTCGTGTTGAGAGACGACGTTCCAGACGGTCAATAGAGTCGTCAAGCATTCCGAAGTCAATGCCCCGGAGTGCTTTAATTGTAGCCGAAGGTTCTGCCGAACGTGCTTGTGCAGTTCCTCCGAGTGCTCGAATGAAATCCGGATAGGTTTCATCTCTGCGAAGGATTTGACGCTCTTCACGACCGACCATCAAAGCGGGAATAAGCATAGGAGATAATGGAGCAGCTATCAACAATAAACCATAGCGGTCCCATTGCGAAGTGACTGCCTCCCAAGCCGAGAGAATGGTGAGAATGGTAATGACAAGAAGTATGGATGTAAGAATCACTGAGATGACTAATGAACGAGCGAAGTTAATTCTGAACGGCGTATCCAAGGAATCACGAGCAAATGTCGGATCATCGGGAATTGTAGCACGGAATGCAAAAACTCCTCCAACCTGAACAACAGTAAACAGCAAACTAGCAAGCAGCAAGAAACGCAATCGGCTGGCAACCATAATTGGTGTATCACTTGCAGAACCAACTTCGAAAAGAATGAGGTGTATTCCTGCAACAACAATTCCAAACAATCCTGCTGAAACTAAAGAGACATAGATTTCTTTCATTGTGTCAACTGATTCGAGGCGTGTATCATACAATGTGGAATATTGTTCGGAAACGGTTTCTTGTTCAGAACGCATGAAATCATCAATCGGTTGGCCTGCTTCGATTGAAAACGCCATTCGGTCAAGGAAATCAGCCCATAGAGGACTCGGGCTTTGTTGAGCAACGATTCGAGATGCTTCAGGTAAGGATGTGTGCCATTTGTCGACAAGCGTTTCAATACGCTTCACTTCAATTGCCAATTCACCATAATCACTCATCTGTTTCAAAATATCGAAAATAGATTGAGCAGCAACTTCTCCAAGAGAAAGAATACCCATTCGAGTGATGAACATGTGCATCTCTTTTTCGATCAACGTTGCCGAGCGTCGAACTTCAAGTAGAGGAAATACAAATGCTGCTCCACCTGTGATTATTGGGAGAAGCAGAATGAAAAGAAAACCGGAGGTCCCTGTAAAGAGACCTTGCTCTCCAGTGCCTCCAGTGACTGCAATAATGACAAAAGAGAATATCAATCCCGTAATCGCAGCGCCACCAACGAAAAACAAAAGGAATTGAGAAATTGGCATTTCTAAGCGACGTAGAGCGATTTGCCAGGGAGACATTCGCTGCATACATATCCCTCAATCATGGTTTATGCCTTTCCAACTATCAACGGCTTTGTCGAAATGTTCCCAGCCACTGTTGTAGTAGATTCCAAGTAAATCAAAAACATCGTCGTAGTGAGTCAAATCTCGGTCGACCATACGTTGAAGGGCATCTGCTCGCTTAAGCATTTCATCGTAAATATCTCGCTTGTTGGCAAACCCAGCCATTGCGGCGATTTTATTTTCGAGTAAATGGCTTTGGAACATACCTCGGAAATAGTGCTTATCTTTCACCGGATCCCATTCGAACATACCACGAGTTAGTACACCATCGCTGTGTTTATTGTATCCAATGACCTCATCAATACCAGTGACACGTCGGGCGATTCCACCACCTGGTGCTTCAACAACCTCTTGGAAAATAGCGAAGTTCAAGTTATCGAAGAAACGTATTGGAACGTTGATAGGGTCACCTGTAAATCGTTGAATCATCTTGACAATTGATGATGCGTGGAACGTAGCAATTACAGGGTGTCCAGTCTGCATAGCTTGGAATGCGGTTGCTCCTTCAACACCACGAATTTCACCAATGATGATGTATCGTGGACGGCTACGCAAAGCTGCTTTGAGCAAGTCGAACATCTCGACGCTTGAATCTTCACTCTTCGATGTTCGAGTAACAAGTCGTTGCCAAATCTTGTGACGAACCTTAACTTCAGGAGTATCCTCCGCTGAATAAATCTTGACATTGTGGTCAATGAACGGTAAAATTGCATTCAGTGTGGTTGTTTTTCCGGATGCAGTTTCACCGGACACCAATACGGACATACCGTATTCAAGACAAATCCAGATGTAGGCTGCGACTTGAGATGAAATGGTACCCCAAGCAATAAGTTGAGTGATGGAAATAGTTTCCTCAGCGAACTTACGGATGGTGAAGGATGGTCCAAGCATTGAAACGTCGTCTGAGAAAATAATGTTGATACGAGAGCCGTCAAGTAAAGCACCATCGATAATCGGCTTGTTATCAGAAACTGGACGGCCAATACGTTCAGACATTGCACGTAAAAAGCGGGCAAGAATATCACGATCTCGGAAACGGATGTTTGAAGATACCATTCCGAACACTTTGTGATCCATGTGAATATGTTTTAGACCAATGGAGTGAATATCTTCCAGCATTTCATCAGAAAGAAGAGGCTCTAAGGGACCGTTTCGAATCAAGTCTCGAATGATGGTGTATTGTAATCGTTCACGTTGTTCAGGTGTGACAACCATTCGCTTGTCATCCAAGCCCATCATTTCCCACATGCGGCCTTGTCGGCGAACTGTTGTGGTTAATTCGGATTCAAGAACGGTATATTGGTCAATCATTCGAGCAAGAATCGACTCAAATTCCGAGTCTGTTGTGAAGGTAGGAGCACTCGGTGCTTCCTGAAGCAGAGTTTCAACCAATTGTCGGCGAATGTTTTCTTCTTCTTCGGTCAATTGCGGTTCTAAACCAAACCAAAGAACTTGACCACCGCCTTCTTCATCAGCAGGAGGTTCGTAAATGTGGATGAAAATTGGTTCCTTAGCCAAGTAAATCAAATTGAGAGGACGTTGCTTTTTGGCATTTCGGTCTAAAGGCCCGTAATAGATAGGGCGAGTACCATATTTTGCTTCAAAATCACGAACCCAATCCCCTACGTGAGGGTGTGCATTCATGACTGCATTCAGGTCACCTCTAGCAAATCGGAGTTCTTCATCAGCCATTTTAATTTCCTCCTTAACTCACCGCAGTGATATCGACAATGAAGCCCATACTCGGTTCAACACGCCAACCAATTGATGTTTGGACTGGACCAGCGGCCCGCAAGTAACGTGTAACGACGATGTTCCGTTTGATTTCGCCTCCGATCATATTTGTCGTAAGATCCAAAACGATTTCAGCAGAACTGCGCATACTGTGCATCAATTTATGATCCATCTCTTCGGGATCGATACACAGCATGAGGGAACGTCCTTTGGATGAGATTTGGCGAAGTCGCTGAATCAAATTGAAGCGACTGGTGTCATCAAGATCTGTTGGCATAATCGAACTTGCCGAATCGATCACGACAACATCTGCTAGTTCTATTGCTTCTGATTCCAACAGTTGGTCGAGTTTCACATCAGGTTTTGATTCTGCAATAGTACCGAATCGGCTGAAAACAAGAAGTTTACCTTCACGAACTGCATCAGTAATTCCGTAGCCGATTGATTCCATTTGTTCAATCCAACCACGAGTAGTCAGTTCAGTAGTGATTACCAAAACTTTGACCCCATTTTCAACTAATCCATAGACCAGTCGTTGAGAGATGAGGGATTTACCTCCACCCACTGCGCCCTGAAGGACATAGAGCGAACGGTTTGGAAGGCGGAGACCCATCGAATCAGCTAAAGAATCGGTTTCAAGATCGTATGGGAATCCATCTTCTATTGGCTTGTGCGCCGTAATCAACGGATCGTTCTCACTGTGGTCATGATTCATGTAACTGCACCTCCTCTACCATTTCTGCACTCATCGTGATCCCAGATACACTGTTTGATCGGGCGATGGAGAAAAGTGTGATTTCTTTGGTGTTATCAGGACTTGCCGCCATATCTTCGTCGTAATTATCAAAGGATGTGTCGGCAATTTTGACTTCCAGCAAAACATTTGGATCCCAATTGAGTGCTGTGTTTGGGAAAAATTCCAAGTTTGTAATCGATGCATCCGTTAAGGTAATTCCGTCTACGATAATAGCAAGAGAATTTTCATCCATCGTGTGAACTCCAGTATTTTGGATATAGAAGGTGATTTCGTTGAGTCCTCCGGGTGTGGCAGAAAACTCAATGGAGACCATCATCGGGTCCCCAGCGAAATCGATGCCTATCTCTTCAGATAACTGTAACCCGTTTTGTTGTTGTTGCATTACTCGAGAAGTCGAAGACCATTCTTGAATAAGAACAGCACTTGCTGCACTTGAAATCAATAATGCAGTGACCAGCATAATGATTGTAGAAGCACCGCCATCTGCCATATTAACACCTCAAGCTGGTACGATTATTGTTCGAGAAACGCTTGTTTCGCCGACGGTTAAACTCATTCGGGTATGCAAGGTAGTAGGCCCTTCATCGGCACTAATTACTGAAATTGTTTCTCCTGAAAACCAATTACTTTTGATGACAACGGGTGAAAAATCAGTCGAAGTCATCGAGGTAGGAGATGAGCCGTCAAAGAAAAACCAGACTTCATTGGTCGAAAGTGTCTCGCCGCCACCGTTGGTGACATCGGCATGAAGGTAGCGCTTAATTTCAGAGTCAAAATCAGCATTGAGTCCAGCTGGTTGGTTATCAACTTCAATCGATGCAGGGTCTGCATTACAAACTCCACGGTTTACAATGGGTTCAATAGAGGTAATTACACCGCCAGTTACAGTGAAATCTACGGCGAATCCAGGACAATCACTGGAGACTAATTGCCCATCAGTGTAACCTGTGCCACCATCGACGATTGTTATCGAGTGAACTGAATTAAGATATTGTGCACTGTCAATTGTGATGATTGGGTCAGGTGTTTGAGCAGATTCAATAACTTCCAATGAAGTTGCTGTTTGACTGCTTAATGTTGTAATAGCCATTGAGAAGACCAACAACATTGAGATCCCAATTATGAGACCCCCGACACCGACCGAAGCGCCCATCTCAGACTTCACCTCGAAGTGATTTCACGTTTCGCCATGAACTTACAAGCGATGAAAACGTGAGCAACTCCTTGTGTGTCAAGTGGTCGTCAAGAGCGGCTTCTGATTGGCCAGGTTCTGCGAGTTGAACAATAGCGAGGACTTTTCTGCCTTCATCATCGTTAAGCATTCCCGAAGCCATTGCTTTCTGAGCAAAACTTACAGCAGCCATTCCTGACATATTTGCCAGTAAAAGCGCCGAAATGGTTGGTGCACCAACGTGGTTTGTTTCCGAGTGGGCTCCAAATGAAGGAGCATGCAAAAATGGATTTGCTGCCAATGCTTGGGCTTCATACAATTCCACAAGAGGTGCTTCATCTGTTCCCATCATTCGATCGGTCCCTGAAACGCTGATAGTTTCACCAGATGCAGTGACAATTGTGTCCCCATCCATAGCGGCAGGATCTCCATCTTCATCTGAATGTTCTGCGCTTCCATGGGATGCTGAGAGTCCTTCTTCGAGGCGAACTTCAACCATCCGCAAGACATCTTCAACCATATCAAGGCGAGTACTGATGAGACGCTCAAGACCAGAAGTGTCAACGGTGGTGTTCACGGCAGCAGGTGTTGAGGTCGTAGCAAGAGACGCAGCAACTGTTGGAACGCTTCCAATACTGTTGAGGCGAGCTTTGGTGAGACCAGGACTAATTGTCCATGCATCTTCTTCACCGAGTTCTCCTTGTTCGGGAAGCGGTACTTGCTCGATTGCAATATTCGCCATGATTTTGAGACGCTCTTCTGTGAGAGCGGCATCAGCATCTTGGTTTTGATTGGTATTTTTACTAAAAGGCCATGCCATATTAATTCCTCCATGAATTTAACCGAAGTTAAAAATCAAGCCACCTCGGCGCCGGCTGCAGTAGAATCGATGTTCAAGGTCACGAATGTAGACCCTCCACTGCCAACGTGGATGTGAAGTTGAATACTTGTGTCCCCGTCTGCGTTTCCTGCAGCGCAGTCAATACCACGAACATCTGCCTTAATCCACAAAACATATGGTTGCTGAGGTTGGAGTTCAACCGTTGCGGCTAATACTCCGTTATCTCCGTCATCCATTGTTTGGACATCTGCTTCAGTGCCGAATTTACCTTCGATTTTACCTGCATCACAATACATTTGGTAAGTGATGGTATCAATTCGAACAGGAGTACTTCCTGGAGCGAGTTGAGCAAAGAACATGAAAGACGTGTCTGCATCATATTCTGCATTTCCGCCCTGTTCTCCAGTAGCGATGAATCCACCATTAAGAACAAACTTTCCTGCGAGATTCTTTGCAGTGTCTTCACCAGTGGTTTCAGCATTCTGTTGTAGTTTTTCTGCAGTTTGGATAATCACTGCTGCTGCGACTGCTGCAACCAAGATAAGGGCAATAAAAACGATCATAGCGCCGATACCGATTGCTGCTACATTGTCCTCTCGGACTTGATTTGATTCAGTCTTCATACAACCACCGCCCCTGAGCTAACATCTGAACCATAGTTCAGTGCTTCAAACGTGTATCCACCGGATTTCGATTGAATCAATAACGAGTGGTCTTGATTTGCCGTAGGTTCACAATCAGCGATTGTTGCAGACGGTAAAATGATGTCGTAAGTTATGTGAGGTTCTAACAATGTGTCTTGAGGTAAGGCAGCATCAGTTCCCACTTCTGAGGTGGCAGCAAAAGTCCCATACACCACACCATTAGTGCAGACGATTGAGTAATCAATGTCTCCAGGATTAATATTTGCAGACCCTGGTGCAAGTTCAAAGGTAATGTAAAGATCTTCGTTCTGTATCACCATGACACTGAGAACCATGACCTTAGAAGAGAGCATGTCTGTTGTCTCCGCACCGGTATTTTGAGCGTTTTGTTGCAACTTTTCTGCCGTTGATATAATCACTGCTGCTGCTACAGCTGCTACTAAAATTAGCGCAATAAAAACAATCATTGCACCAATACCTATGGCGGCTATGTCGTCACGTTTTTCGTTCGTATTTTCTTTCATAATTTCACCGTTTTTAGAATCCCCCAATACAGGGTGGAAAAGATTGAGTTCAAGACTGGCCTCCTGAACTCATGTTGATTCGAAGTGGAATTCGTATGATTGCCACTTCGTCTGGAGCAAGACGTGACACAAAGGGCACCTTGTCCGAAATATAGCCCGGTGGGAACCATGGCGTAAGAAGAATATCTGAAAGGGGTTCCATGGAACGGTTTTGGGCCCGGATGGTCACAAAGACTTCACCGGTTCGGATTTCATAGCCGGTAGTAATTGCGAGTTTACGAGAAAGTGGAATTTCATCCGCAGCCTGGCGACGGTTTGTTGCTACATTGAAACGCACGGGGAGGTTTCCTCCCGGAGCGATAGTTGGAAGGTCGACCGAAGATGGTGTGGCAGTCCACCCTTCAGGAACTGGAGGAGCAAGGCGCATTGGAGGCATGGCAACTGGGCCATCGTTGATGATACGTACTACAAGGACGCCTTCATCGCCACCTGCAGGCCATCGCGTTTCTAATCCCATCCAAAAATGACGGAAGAGGAACGGGTTGAGTGTCGATGTGTTTCCGCCAATCAGGTCATCAACAAGGAATTCTACTTCACCTGCTGCGCCACCGACATCTCCGATTTCAGCAGCACCTGTGGCACTGCGAAGGCGAAGCAAAATGGTTTCGATATCTGCCTCACTCACTCTTTTCTCGTTTAAGAGACGATGCAACATGGCGATGTTTCTACGGAGGTACAAGACGTCTTCTTCAAGTTCAATCAGGGATGCTTCAGCATTCTTAACACTCGCCAATGCTCGTCGGAGTTTGTGAGTACGCAAAAATCTCCTCGCTTCACCAATTTCAAGTTCTGTGCCTGCTAATGAGTTAGCGTCGTTTTGGGCAACTCCAAGAACCATTGTTTCCAAGTCTCGAGAAATAGCCATGGCTTGTTCAGAAAGAGTATCTGTAGCATTGCCACTCGGTGGCGGAGGTGGTGGTGGTGGTGCACCGCCCGGGGGTGCATCTTCATACTGAGGCGACTCACCGAGATTATTCTCCTCGGAAGCCATATCTACGCCATCCATATCAGACATCGTCATTCACCTCGTCGCTTGTTCCAGCGAGTTCTATGATCACTGGCATAGGAGGTTCAAGGTCTCCAAAAATCTCATCAAGATTCAAACCATCGACTGCAAGTTCGTTAAAGAGTCGAGCTGGGTCTCCCAAATCTCTCTCGATTCGAATAGATTTCACTTCAATATCGGTAAGACGGCCATACAATGAACCATACGATGAATCTGCTCGCTTAATGATAATCCAAACACCAATCATTACTACACCGATGTAGGAGATTAGGCTTACCAGATTGGTTTGGTCTGTCGAGAGAGATGGCGGGAGTCCGAGGACAACTGCAAGCATTCCGAGAACTGGAACTGCTAGAATCACACTGAGTTGGCGACGGGTATCTGCCAATTCATCAAAGTGGTCGGAATACAGTGTTGAGACACCTTTACGTGCACGTTGATAATCTTCATGTAATAATCTGAACTCTTCAGTACTTCCCCAGCTTACTCTCCAAATCCAGAGTGCTCCAAGCGTAAGGACGACAAAGCCCCACCACGCATATTGGAAGATGTGGAATGAGAACCCAAGGCCAATGACGCCAGAATAAATTCCGAGCAACCGGAAGTTTTCATTCTGTGCAGTTAATCGGAATAGAATGACTGATACGAGTAAGAATACAATACAGGCAATGAAACTGTTTGAAACGCCGGGTGATTGAGATTTAACATCTTCAACCAGAATAAAGTAATCATTGGCTTTGATATTGCTGTCCATGTAAGACGCGTTGAGCGTTGCAGTACAATTCGCCTCAGCTCGTTGAGACCACCAATCGATTGAGTCTGCCTTCACAACCCATTGCAGAGAGTATGAATCGCCAGGGAAGAAGAACGGAATCATAGAGGTATTCAATCCGCCATTCACGCTTCGATTATACAAGGGCGGTTGATCACCTGCTTTGTTCGACAGAGTCAAGATATCACACTGTAATTCAACGACCACGTCAAGAGCGGATGCTGAGCCAACATTCTGAACCACGACAGTAACCGTAGTGTCGGAGCCTTCCTCGAAGTATCCATCATTGGATGTTACACTCTTAATCATCGGGTCTGCAAAGACTGCCAAAACAAGGGTAAATGTTTCTTCATCAAACTGTGTGTAACCAGCGTTTTCATCTGGGTGGTACAGCCTGAAGGTCAAGTCCCATCCGTCACCGGGAAGGATGAATCCGCGATCAGGGATATCAACTTCGAGTTTAATGCTTGAAGTTTCCCAAGCCACTTGTTCCAGGAGTGGGTAACGAGATGTTGGCCCAAGTGAAGTAGTTGCACATTCTTGCTCCAAATCTAAAAGATGTGAGACAGTCGTCCCGTCAATTTTCTCTTCGATCAATGTAACGTTCCATGAGTATTCGGATTCGATAAGGCCCATTGCAGTGAGGTCCAACAGACGTTGAGAATTACACAATTCCACTTCATATGCTGCTCCAGAAGCATTGCTTACAGGGATGTGAGTATGGGAAAGGGAAACCTCAACAGGGTCTTTATCGTTCTCACTTGGTGCCAATCCAATTTCACCGACGGAGTAGAACCGAGACATCACCATTTGAGTCGTGAATTCACCGCTTCCTTGAACGGTGAGATCCATAGGCCGGAGGAAGATTGTCAAATCAGCAGTCACTCTCAACAGCGGTTCAGCTACATTTGAGGCAACGGTAAAGGTGTGAATGACAGGTGTATTTCTTGGAAGGAATATGCCCGTCGAAGTTTGACTGCTCATTTGCCAATCTCCTGAGAAGTTCGTCAAGCCAGGACGAGTGATTGTATAGGCTGCACTTACCGTAACATCCCGATTACCGGTGTTGGTGAGAGTGACTTCCCATGTGCGGTCAGATTGGGGCATGAATTCCATAACAGATGGCCAATCATTCGATTCTACAATAAACAGTGGCTGGACGATGAGTTTTATGATATGAGAACTGTATTCGATACCCTCGGTATTAAGCACCCTAATGGTAAGATTGTAACTATCACCTTGCGCCATTGATTCAGATGAAGTAAGTTCAGGAATTGTCACCGTAACTTGTTCCGAAAACGATTGGTTAATCGGTATCGTCTGTGTCAAAGAATATTTCGATAATAAGAGATCGCCTTCAACGGTAAGATTAACTTGAATAGATTCTTCTAAATTCCCTCTGTTCGTCAAATTGAAATCGATTAATTCTTCGGTTCCAGGTGTAACTGCCAACTCTTCAAGTGCAGAAATTACAAACGAATGGTTTTCAGTGATGTTCGCTACGATATTAGACGAAAGCGAAATCAGACCACTATTTGCAGTAACTCCAACAGTCGCCATGTAGAACTGATCGTAATTAGCATCTGCATTTGCAGTCATTCGAATCCGAATGGTTTCTTCATAGCCTGCAGCAATAAACAGTTTGTTATTGACCGGGGCGATAATTTCAAACTCTACATCACCAGCAAGGGAAGTATCCAATGTAATGGTATAATCCGTTGGAGCATTCCCGGTATTGCGGACAAAAATGGTATGCTCTTCTGATTTCGTGATCTCAAGTTGTTCGGTGTGGTTAGATGGAGAGAGAGTAGCATCGTAAATTTGCCCTACAACGACATACACGATGAATTGCTCTCCAATCGTTTGTCCTGAATAGGGGTCTTCAACTTGAACATAGATTGGCTGAACTAATCCGGAAGGAGCGAGTGGATCGGTTTTGACATTAAGCATGACGATGCGTGTATGGGCTATATTACTACTGGGAGTACCTGTGTCAACGACTCCATCAGAGATGTCAGAAGTTAAGTTATCAATGGTTGTGTCAGTCTCGCTGAAGTTTGCAATCCAGTTCTCTGGAAGATCATTGTCCAAGACGCGCAGGCGATAGGATGAAACATCATTACCAGTGTTTGCAAATTGAAGAGGGATTTGGTTATCAGTACCGACATTGATGTCTTGAGGGAAGTTCGGGCCGAGGAATTCTCCTTGAATAATAGACGGAATTACTAATGTGTAAACGCGAGTCAAAGTATCAATGAATACTCCGCTTCCCTCGAGGGCTACGCTTAGAGAAGGGGCGACTGTAACAGAAACGGTAAATGTCCCTGCTAGAGGATATTCGCCACCTGTTGGACCCGCTATATTGAGCGTAGTATTTTTGCTGGCATTGGGGAGTAATCCGTTGTAAATTGGATTTGTTAGAGATACGTTCCAACGGTCTGCTTCGGTGAAACCTCCATCACTCGCACTTGTAAAACTGGTCGTAGTTGAGAGGAGCGCGTTGAGTTTTTCATCGCGAAGAGAGAATCCGCCGGATTCTACGAGTCCTAAGTTGTGGAACACTCGTAGATTTAGCAATGGATTACGCGTGATTATAGAACCGGTCAAAGCAGCAGAGAGTTCTTGAGAGGATACCAATTGTGGTTCCGTATTAATGCCAGGATCTACAACGATGGTAGGAGTGACCTTTACAGTAGCCTCATCCAGCGAAAGCGTTCCGCCGCTAAGAGGTTGGCAGGAGACCCACAAGCCGACTAAATCTCCCGCAGTATTGCGCTCGCTTGTAACAATCGGCGATTGAATTGGCGGAGAAATAACTTTCACTGGAACCATTTCATAACTTCCCGGTGGAATAACATTTGTAGTGATTTGAGAAGCTTTTTCTGTCCCGACTTCCAACGTCCAATTGAGAGCATTGACCGCAAACCCTGAGGCGATTACAAATGCAGAACCGACACTACCTCTGTTCCTGACTCGAAGAGAAAAATTAGCGCTAGCCCCCGGAACAATGGGTTTAGGGTCATCGGCGCCGGGATCGCTGGCATCACCTTCGAAAAGAGCGTCGCCACTGAAGAAGTCTCCGACCATGACCCTGCCAATAGCAGTTATCGTGTATTGGTCAGAAGAAGCCTGTGATGTGAATATGAGCGTTATGGTATCCGTCATTGAGCGCTGAGCACTTGCCGGAATGTTCACTTCTACAGTGATGAGTTTAACACCACCTGGGGCAAGGTCAGTTGACCCAAATAAAGGAGCAGCTCCGGACGTCCACCCCGGAGAAATGGATTCACTCATAGCGATATTGAAGCGGTCATTAGCAGCTCCCGTGTTCTTTACTACAAAAGTAACCGTGACAGTTTCACCAGGTTCAGCGACGATGATTGACGGCTGAAGTACTTCTGCATTGTAATCTGAAAATTTAACCCATTCTTCGACCTTCAGGGAGGGTTGAGCCGCAGGGTCAGATGTCCAGCCAGTTCCTGAAAAGGTGACTGTTGCAGAGAAATTCCATGTCCCATTTATTCCAAGAGAGGGGATATTGATGTCAGCAGTAAGTATTTTCGATTCTTGAACAGGGGAGAACGTAAAACTTCCCGGGGCAAGCAAAACGGTATTTGAAAGAATTTGGTGCGTAACCGATGTAGCATTATTGCTCAGAATGATTGACAGTTGAGCAGAGAGTGGTTTTACTCCCGAATTTGTCACTGTCATGCTAATCGAATTGACGGTCTCCGACATGACCATTTGGTTTGTAGACGGCGACACAGGTGGTAGATTGTCTGATGAAATCTCGCCATAGTGTTTATTCTCGACTGAGAAGGCAATTGGAAGGGTTTGGTAGTTATTGTTGAGTTGGTTGCCGACTTCATTCGATGATTGAATTTTCACCCTCAATTCTTGGCCAGCACCAGTGGTGGCATTCCAAGTGAACGTGACTGGAGCAAGGTCACGAGTTGCGCCGTTACCGGTTTGAAGGCCAAGAGAAATCGTTTTCCCGGGGACATCTGAGAAAGCAAGAAGTTGTGAGCCTTTGTGCTGGAGAGTTAGCCAAAGTTCTCCCTCGCCGCCGCCGGTGGCTGAGATATTTGCTGTGACTTTGTGAGTGCCTGGTTCAAGATACAATGCGCCACCGATAATCGCAGAACCAGATTCACTCAAAAATAATGGATTGCGGAACTTGAAATCCAGTTGCGCGTTTCGAGCAGATGTGCCTGATGCATCCGATTCGTCTGCGCCAACAATGGGCAGGAAAGATGGTACGAGGAACAATGCTACAAGAAGTGCGGCCAAGGTCGTTTGTTTCAGTTGAAGATTACGCAGATGTACCACTTCCTGGATTCTCAAAGTTGGCGATTGTAACTTTCTTACCTTGTTTGCGCCATTGGAGGAGGAGTTGCTCGAGCAAGCGTTCATGTTCGCCATCAGAAATACCGAGGCGTCGGCGCTCATCCCAGAGGAGCAACTGTTCAGTTTGAGTGAGTAGCGAGTCACGCAAGTAGAGTTCAAGCGTTCGTCGGTAAGCATCCCGATCTGAGACTGCATAAACGATGGTATCGCCCGGCAACTGGTCTGCCCGGTTTTGAATAATATTGCCAAGTGTCAAGGCTTCATCATAGGCCAAATTACGCTTGTCAAGTTCGCTTTGAATGGTGCTTGCGATAGTTTGGAGTTCAAACCTGGTAGTGGCACGTAGAATTTTTTTGGAATACCGGCGACAACGACGAGACATGCGTTTAGCCACCATAGACATCTTAACACCCGCCGGTTATTGAAAGAATCGGTTGCCACTCGACGATTCACCCGACATGCAAGGCAATTAATTCAAACTGCATAAAGAGATAACAGCGAGCATGAAGATAAGGCGATTCGATATTGAAGCGAAGCATTACTCCCTAAAAGTGGCCAAATGCAATGCTTCATGTCCCCCGTGCATCTCGCAAAGGCATGAGCGAAACTCGAACACATGAAGTCGGACAGTTAGCCCCGCAGTTTAATTGCGAGGACTCAAGCGGTGAAATGCACGATTTGTCGGCATATTCCAGCGCTGGAAAAAATGTGATTTTATACTTCTACCCCCGTGATTCAACACCTGGGTGCACAACACAAGCCTGCGATTTTAGGGACAGCATGGCCCGATTAGCATCTCATGGCTACGTCGTCCTCGGTGTTTCAAAGGATTCTGAGGGATCTCATGAAAAATTCATTTCTAAAAAAGAACTCAATTTCCCTCTTCTTATGGACAAGGAAGGCGAATTGCATGAAGCATATGGAACATGGCGCCTCAAGAAGAATTACGGTCGTGAATACATGGGATGTTCACGTTCCACATTCGTCATTGGACCAGATGGGACCTTTTCTTGGCTACGCTACAATGTCAAAGCAAAGGGCCACGTCGGTATGCTTCTTCGTGAACTTGGCCTCGAATTATGAGGGATCAAATGATCAAAGATTCGCCGCTTCACGGACAATCTATCGAACTCGGTGGCGGCAGCATAGCGTGGAGTCCATGTCATATTGGCAGCGATACAATCATCGGAAAAGATTGCTCTATTGGTTCTCTAGCCCACATTGGGCGCATAGTCTCCATCGGGAATTCATGTCGTATTCAAGGTGGGGCTTACATCGCCGATGGATGTGTTGTGGGTAATGGCGTATTCATTGGACCAAATGCGACATTGCTCAATGATAAATATCCGCCATCCGGAAATCAGAAACAATGGCAACCTGCTCGTATTGAACAAGGGGCAGTCATTGGCGGTGGAGCTACGGTGAATGCAGGATGTTCAATTGGTAAAAGAGCTGTTCTCGGTGCGGGTTCAACCCTTACGCGAGATGTACCTGATGAAGAAGTGTGGGCGGGAAACCCGGCAGTTTTTTTGATGAAGCGACATACATATGATGAAAAGCAACTTCTTCTCAAACAAAAATCAATAAACAAAATCTGAGGTGAAAAAGTGGACCGAAAAGCAGTTGTTCTGGAATACCTAAAGCGTTGCAATACCTATGCACAAGAATCGATTACACGGAAAAGAGAGCGTGGTGAAGAACAACTCACCGAGTCTTGGAAATCCTATATCGATTTTAACGACCATGCGATTGAAGAAATTAAAAACGGAACATTGGATCACTGGTTCACACCACTTCCAACAACCAACATGTCAGCTGCAAAACGTATGGATGTCGATGAAATCGAGCATGCTCAGCGTGCTGGATGGCTGTCGGGCCTGTTGTCACCACGTCCGTTGATTATCGCCTCCACTCAAGATGAAAAGGGCAATAAAAATCTCGCACCCTATACTTCAGTGATGGCCGTATCCACTGGACCTCCACTGCTTATTGCTTCGTTTAGTTGCAATCGGGAAGGACGTTATCGAGATACGCTACACAACCTTCGTTCAACAAAAAAGGCAATACTTCACCTCATGCCAAGTACTTCTTCCATCGTGGAATCGATTGATGAGACTGCTCGACCACTTCCCAAAGAAGAAAGTGAATGGAATTACGCAGGATTTACCCCTCATCCATTGGAACCCTTATTGGTCAATGAAGCGGTTGCTGCAATCGAAGTCGAGTATCTAGAAGATCGAGAACTTCCCGGCGCAGTGGCTCGTTTGGCGGTCTTAAGAGTAACTGGTCTGTGGACCAGTGAAGAAAACATACCTCCAGAAGGATTGGATATTTTATGTCAACACGGGCACGATCGATTGACACCCTCGCCGTCTTCGTGGGGCCAAAAAGTGCTCAAGCACTACGGTTCTCAAGACGATGAGCGCAAAACCGACCACATCAAGTGAAGTCCCTGCTTCAAAGAAGTAGTTGCGCTCCATCCAAACAATGTTGCTGCTTGACTGCAATCTGGAAGACGGCGCAGAGCATCACCATGATACCCATCTGAATCCTCCACCGGTGGCAAGTCTTTACTCCAAGTATCGTCACCCTTCACAAGAGAAAAGATACTTTCTTGAAGATGTCGAATAGTCACTTCTTCAGTCGAACCAATGTTCAATGCACATCCGGAAAGCGATTCTCCTTGGTTACCTTTTTCTTGCAGGCCTATGAGCGTGAAACCGTCAACAATATCTTCAATCCAAGTGAATGAACGAGTTTGTGTCCCACCGTTATGCAATTGTGCTGGGGTTTGAGAAAGAATTGCCTGGAAAAACATGGCTACAACTTGACCGTATTCATCACCAAGGAGGCGAGGGCCATAGGCGTTGAAGGGGCGAACTATTCTGACATCAAGTCCATCACGTGCTGCATGCTGACAAGCTATTTCATCGAGATATTTGCTAGCCCCATAGGAATGTCGCTGGTGTAAAGAGGGGTCGGTAAATGTCATCTCATTACCATTTTGAATCGGCTGTTGTATCGCCTCACCGAATGCTTCAGGAGAGGATGCAAGAACATAGCGGGCGTCGTGAGCCATCGCCAATTCGAGAGTACGAAGCGTACCGTTGATGTTTACATCGATGACTGAATGAGCAGCCTCATGAAACCACTTGGTGCCGTTGACTGCTGCAAGATGGTAAATGAGTTCAACACCACCTAAGCATTCAACCGCCTCATCAAGGCGCTCAACATCTCGAACATCGCCTTGCATGAGTTGAAACCGCTCATGGTTGCTTAACGAGGAAACATTCGATTCACTGCCTCGGAAAAGTGAATCGTATGCGAGGACAGTATGGCCTTCATCTATCAAACGTTCACACAGTGAAGAACCAATGAATCCCGCACCACCGGTCACGAGAATTTTCAAACCCGACATACAAGCACCTCACTTCACTCGTTCAAGAACCGTGAGAGTGACTATACCGTTTTCGGATTTGAGTTCAACAAGGTCCCCATCATTAATTGCCAAGCAGGGATCTTGGTCAAATCCATGACCGTAAGGAAGTCCCAGCAGCGAGCAAGCAGGCAAAGTAAGCGGACACACATCACGATTAACAATGGCTTTAGGACCCTTTTCAGTATAGATTAAACCCATCAAAACAAAGGGCGCGACTGTTGAACCAGAGCCTTTGGGATAGATGAGAATAGAGTTTTCAATTGCCCTACCATCAAGTGGATGCCCAGTTTCTTCAATAACGCCTGAATCACGATTCACGTAGCCTAGATAGGTGATTGGGACATCAGTGACCATTGCTGGACCTGTTATGCAGAAGTCATCTTGGCTTTCTAAAGGAGCACCATTCAACACCACGTCAGATGATTGATGCGATTTTGAACTGGCGTGTTGCGGTTGGGCCTTGGCGCTGAGAACTGGTCGAGGCCCCTCTGAGAGAGCGGGGTCAAAAGCATGAGCAACACAATCGAGAATCGACATCACACTGGTTGGAAGCCGATTCAACCCACTGGTCAAATAGTGTTCTGCCTTGAGAGAATTGGTGAGCAAATGATTGTAGTGAGTGCGGTTGTAAGGTGTAACCTCTGGACAGGTGTCTTGTAACAACACTGCTCCTGCCTCTTCAAGAATTTCGACACTGCCATCGGCCAATGCCAATTGGTAATTCTCTCCGCTTGTGAAAACCCACAATCTTTGATTAGGGATTTTAGACCCCATTTCGGCATAAGAACGAACTGCTGCTGCGGTAATACGAATTTCTTCTAAACTGGCTTGAGGACAGCCAATGACAACTAAATCCACTTGCCCTTCTGGTGCCAAATCTGCATAACGAGCCTTCAAATCCTCTTCGGTGAAGACAAGTTCTCCCTGCCATCCAACCTCAGGAGCAACCCACTCATCTCCATCTCGTGCCAAAGGCGGGTCAGCAGAAAGGCCCTCTGCCCACAGCATTGGTGTTCCGTAATTCGCTGCTGCTGCTGTAAGGGCTTTTTTACGAGCAAAACTCGCTCGCGAAGGAAGCCCTTGAATGAACGGCATTGGGCCCCAAGGAACATTCCAATCTGGGCGAACTTGTTTTCCAATCCAATCTCCTAAAATTGACCAGTCCGAAAGCGTGTCAAGGTCACATTCTACTCGGACATGGATGTTTGGCTGCCGGTTTTCTTCAAGATGTAGCCCCCACCGAGGAGCATATCCTGTGAGCGCAGTAGCCAATG
>MDSY01059161.1_pt1 | contig 23872 bp, 22 predicted proteins | sample 811131 | NCBI WGS metagenome assembly MDSY01 (sample SAMN05326643, study PRJNA326480) | marine metagenome | isolation source: seawater | place: Atlantic Ocean: South West | collected 2010 | reverse complement strand
GAGTTCCAATTATGTGATCTGAATAGATAGCAGATGTAAAATCAATACTATAATTTGAAGTTGTCAATATATTATCTTCACACTCACATTCAAAATAAAAGCTGTGCACAAAATAAAAACCAAACTCATTATCAATTCCTTTAAATAAATCATGATTTTGAATATCTTTAATTGTGTTCCAACCCATATGAGGTAATTTTGGCTTAGACTCAATCTTATTTATATTGAATTTTTTTACTGTTCCTGGAATCCACCCAAGCCCCTGTAAATCACCTTCATCACTACCAAAACCCATTACTTGTAAACCAACACAAATTCCTAAAATTGGAACTTTTTTGTTAATCACTAAATTATTTAATTCATCTCTTAATCCAGAATCTATTAATTGTTGCATTGTTGCATCAAATGCACCAACTCCAGGTAGAACAAGTTTATTAGCTTTTTTTAAATCATCTGGATCAGAAATTATTAGATAATCAATATTTAAATTTTTATAAATAGTAGCAATAGCTTGAACGTTACCCGAACCATAATCAATAATTCCTATCATCTTTTCCCCCCTTTTTCTAATCCTAGTAAACGCATTACTTTAGCACCAATACTATAAATATTTTCTTGAGATTTATAGTCTTTGTATGTTTTATTTGGCGCATCCATATAAGACTGTAATTCTTCTTTAGAAATTTCAAGTTTAGTCGCTATATATTCAAAATCTTGTTTTATTGTCTTAGGATCATAAGCAGGATGCTTTAATTTCTCCAACGCATCTTCACGAGTCATTTGATTTGTTAACATCAAGCTTGAATATTGAACCTTTCTTGTGTCATAACCAAACTTCTTAGGCAACCAGTAACTTTCATAAAACCTTGTAAATCTTGACTCAAAATGCTTTTGCGGATATTTCTGATATCCATATTTTTCAACTAATAACTGCATAGCAGCATCCTTATCATAGGGGATATAATCAAGAGGTCTGATTAATTTAATACCTTTAACATAAGGTAAATATATTTTATGCCATAATATTTTAGTTATTGGATAATCCTTAAGTTTTCCTGTTCCGTGTTTTTTATAAATATCTTTTAACTGAATTGAATCAGACTGATAGTACATCCACTCTAAGGGATTTCTAACACATTCTGTAGAATAATTCCCTCCAGTTAAAATATGCTTAATATTGTGCTTTGAAGCAAACTTATACATTGTTGCAAAAAATGAATGATCTTGTGGTGTGTCTATTTGTGAAACTCCTGACTTAAAAAAAGCCAACTGTAAATCTTTCATTTCCTCCCAATTGATTACTTCGGTATACAAATCTAGACCAAGACCTTCAACAAGTCTTTCAATGTTATTTACAGCTATTTGAGAGTTCCAACCTGCATCAACATGAAAAACCAATGGTCTTAAACCGTACTTTATAACCATTACATAAAGGAGGTATGAGCTATCAATTCCTCCACTCATTCCCATTAAACAATCAAAGTCTTTACCCTTACCTTCTTTTTTTAATTTTTTAACTATTTTTTTTAGGGCTAAATCGCCTCTTTCGTCTGTGTGCCAATTTGGTAAAATATCTGAATAGTAAGTATTACAATGATCACAGACACCTTTATTGTCAAATGTTATTTTTGAATCAGTTGTATCCATTACACAATTAGTACAAATTTGATATTGTCTCATTTAATTTATTGAATTTAATAAGTTTAATTTTTTAGTAAAGGATCTTTTTTGGTCAAACAAGTCTAATGCTTTAATAGAAGGCTTAAAGTCTTTCCTTTTAATATACAAAGCCTTATCAAATGCTACTTTTAACCAGTCTTTATTTTGTATGTCAACAACAATAATTCTTGACTGCATACATTTTGGTAAATCATCATAGTATTTGTGATAAGTAATAGCAACAATTGAATTACAAAATATTGCCTCATAAACACTTCTTGGAGAAGAATCACTTGAGGGTATAGATACTACTAAAGTGGCATTTTTCATTAATGAATACATCTCATCCCTTGAAACTCTTCCCAGGTCAATATCATATTTAGAAAAAGATATTTTTGACTTATAGGTATCATCATGAAAAGGATATATAAAATCAATACCTATATTTGTCAAATTAAAATTTCTAGATTGAACGATTTCGTTAATTCTATACAAATCAGTTAAACCTCTTAACGATAAAATTTTGTTTTTTGATTCGATTTTGTTCACATTGTGATTAATTTTTTTGTTTATTGAATCCAAATCAATTCCATTTTGAATAACAAAAGGATCAACACCCGAAATTTGAATACATTTTGCTCTCATCATTTCCGAATCTACAGTAACAAACTTAGCTGATCTCAGAGCTTTGACTGAAAGATATTTAAAAAATTTAGATTTAAATGGTTTGATTAATAAATCACTTCCTTGTGGAGTACCAACAAAATCTACACCGGCAAAATGAGCTAACCACAAATAATACATTGAATGGGCAAAATATATAGAGTTTTTATTATTTTTTTGAAACCTTCTCAATAATATAACTTGAACAGGAAGCAAAAAAAGTTTTAAAATATTTCTCCATAAATCACCTAATTTAGATTGTGTTTTAAACAATAAGATATCAAGTATTATAAGTTTATATACATTATCAGATGAGTCGACCAACTTTGTAAATCCCTCACCTTGAATCAAATCTGTAACTATCGATATTTTTGATGTATCATCTAATAATTCTTTTGCACTATAATACCAATCCATGGCATGGAAATCTCTAGCACCGCAAAGAAAAACTATTAATTTATTGTTCATAAGACATATCGTTAATAGATTGATAAAATCTAACAAAAAACAATACAAACAAAACCCAAGGTAACCAAAGGATAGCGTTATTTAAGGAAAATATTAAAAGTACAGCAACAAAGAAAACTCTTTTTCTGTACAGATTAATAAAGAAATTAGGGTAAACTATTTTAACACAGAATATCCAAACTAAGAATATGAAAATTCCTGAGTTTAAAATTATCAAAGTAAAGCTATTATCAGAAATACTTATATTATTTTTAACTAGTAAAGAAGGATGAATGCCAAATGTTAAAATTTCTATAAAATATGAACTCATTAAGTCAAAGAAAAGCATGGTTTTATCTGCACGACTTTTATCACCAATACCATCATTAAGTATCCTATAATCAAAATCTAATAATGAATATTTCTGTACAAGTGCATAAAGGCACAATAAAACAGGAATAATTATAAATTTAGCTTTGTTGTAAATAAAGAAAAAGAAAGTTAGAAGAAAAATAATCATTGGAAGTCTCGAGCCTGTAGCTAAAATACTCATAAATACAATTGATGATAACAATAATGTGAGAACTGGTTTGTTTTTCGAAATTAGAGTGAATATTAGGAAAAAAGAGGCCAAATAATTTGAGTGACCATTTGAAGCTCCTAATATTCCTTCATATCTATGAAACGTTTCTGATAAAAATTGCTGGTTAAAAGCACTTTGAATTTCAATTGTAGGCAAGCCGAATAAAAACAGTGTTCCGATAATTCCCATAAATAAAATATGTCCTAAAAGAATATTGGAAAATACAACTCTTGATGGTTGAAAATCTCTGACAACAATTAGAAAAATTAAAACCAGATATAAATACCAAAAATTAGAAAAACTATTAGAAAAATCTACATACAACACATATGTTCTAATTAAAGAAATTATGCTATAAAGAAAACAAAATAAAAATATTATTAAATAATCGTTCCTTTTAATATTACTTACAAATAATAATATGTGGATCAATAGTACTACTAAAAATGTATTCCAAAAACTGAATCCTAAAATTGATATCGGATAAAAATGATGTAATAAGTTACTTAAAGGACAATAAATTAAAATTAAGTAAAATATATACTTTTTCATATTAAAAATTATTTCTTATTTGTCATTTTTATATGTTGTTCTAACTCGATTTTATTAAATCTTTTTTTTATTACTCTAGCTGGAGTTCCAACAGCAATACTGTAAGGAGAAATATTCGTATTAACCAAAGAACCTGCACCAATTATACTGCCCTTTCCTATAGTAACTCCTTTAAGAATAATAACTCCAGACGCTATCCATACATCATCTTCAATGATTATATCTAAATCATCTCCCTTTTTTTTGTCATTCACATCGAACATGTACTTTCCTATTGATGAAATGTTATGATCTCCTCCTAAAATTGTGACATTTGGTCCAAACATAACTTTATTTCCTATATAAATAGTTTTAATAGAACTAAAGTGGGCTCCTGGGCTTATAGAAACATCATTTCCAATTTGTATATTAGAATATGAGAAAAAATCAAAAGGAGAAAAGATGACATTTGAACCAACTTTTTTAAATAGAAATGCAAAATTAAACATTAATAACCTTCTTAATATTTTAAAAAAAATCAATAAAATTAGCGATACAATCTTCATAAGTTAATTATTAAGTATTAATTTTAAACCATCATCAATAAATACTTTAGGTTGCCAATTCAAATCTTTTTTTATTTTTGAGATATCTGAAATTGTATCTATAACTTCACCTTTCCTTATTTTATTGGAAACTTTTATATTCGCTTGTGAACCAGTTAGTTTTAAAATCTTTTCAACCACTTCTTTTATTGAAACAGATTGACCAGAACCGAGATTATATATATTTAATAAGTTACTATCCAAATCAACAATTTTAATAATTACATCAACTATATCGGAGATAAAAATAAAATCTCTTTTTGTATTTGAACTATTTAAATTAATTTCTTTATTATTTACTTGGCTTATTATTGTAGGAATAATAAAATTTTTATTTTGGTTGATGCCGTATATATTAAATGGTCTAAGTATCGTAATAGGAACTTTGAAATCTCTGAAATAAGCAGAGCATAAATCTTCACAAATTAATTTTGATTGTGTGTACGGGTTTAGTGGTTCTGTCTTGTGTCTTTCGTCTATTGGCAAATAGCTCGGGTTTCCATAAACATATGTACTTAGAAAAACAACTTTTGAGTTGTCTATTTTAGCTTTTTCAAGAATATTTAATGTTGATAAAATATTATTATTATAAAATTTGAGAGGATTTTTAAAAGAATCTGGAACAAAGCTCTTTGCTGCTAAATGAATAATAACATCAACCTTAGGTATTTTTTTAACAACTTCCCAATCACATAAGTTGGTAAACTTACTATTACCAATCTCAATTAATTCATAGTTTTTTTGTTTTATCTTAAAAAGCAATTCTCTTCCAACAAATCCTTTAGACCCTGTTACTAATATTTTTTTCATTTTATAAAATAATTTGTGAACTAGTTTTATTTTAGATCATTTATCGCTTTCTCATAATCATCGGGGCGACCGATGTCTAACCAATAACCATCAAATTCATGTATATAAGGTAATATTTCCTTATTAAGCAAGGCATTCATTAAATGATCAAATCCGAAAAATGTATTTGAAGGTATAAATTCAAGATTTTTTTTATTCATCATGTAAATCCCCATACTAACGAGATATTGATTTGTAGGTTTTTCTTCAAAACCAATCAACTCAGAATTGTCATTTTTATGTAAAACTCCATATTCTACTTTATCCATTCTTCTATGAGCAGCAATGGTGAAATTTCTTCCTTTTTCTGTATGGTTATTGTAAAAGGAAGTAAAGTCTAAATCTGTAAGGACATCTCCGTTCATTACTAAAAAATTTTCTGGCAAATCATCAATTTGTGTTAAAGGACCCATAGTACTTAAAGGCTTATCTTCTTCGGAATAATCAATCTTAATATTCCATTTACTTCCATCACCAAAAAAAGCTTTAATTATATCAGCAAAATGATTTACCGTTATAGTTATATGATCAAAACCGTGTGTTTTTAATTTACTAATTATAATTTCTAAAATAGGCGTCTCTCCAATAGGAACTAAAGGTTTTGGCAAAGAAATTGTATAAGGTTTTAATCTTGTCCCCTTACCTCCAGCTAAAATAATTGCTCTTTTACTCATAGTTTTTTTTATTATAAATAATTAAATATTGTATATATCATGCTTATATCTAGATATATTATTAGAATCTCTAAACCATTCAATTGTCTGCTTTATTCCATCTTCAAATGTATGTTGCAGTTTCCAGTTTGTGTTATTAATAATTTTAGTATTTGATCCAAATAATCTGAACACTTCTGACTTTTTTGGTCTAATTCTTGAGTTATCTATTACAATTTTTGCCACTGGATTAATTTGCTTAATAATTTCATCTGCTAAATTATTCATAGAGATTTCAGAATTTGTTGCTATATTACAATCCTCTCCAATTAGTGATGAAGATTTTGCTATCTCTATAAACCCTTTGACTGTATCCTTTACAAATAAGAAATCTCTAGTTGGCTTAAGGTCACCTAGTTTAATTTCTTCAACACCATTTAATAATTGTGTAATTATTGTGGGTATAATAGCTCTTGCAGATTGTCTTGGCCCAAAAGTATTAAAAGGACGAACAATAGTCAAAGGTAAATCAAAACTAGTGTAAAAAGATTCTGCAATACAATCTGCACCTATTTTTGATGCTGAGTATGGCGATTGGGGTTGCCTAGAATGTAATTCATCAATTGGGACATATTGAGCAGTACCATATACTTCAGACGTAGATGTAACGATTACTCTCTCTAACTTTAAATCTTTAGCAGCCTGCACTATGTTTAATGTACCTTTTACATTAGTATCTATATATGAGTCTGGAGAATGATAGCTATAAGGGATGGCAATTAAAGCTGCCAAATGAAAAACAATATCACATCCTTTCATCGCAGTTCTAACACCATTAGGATCTCTAATATCGCCTGAAAAAATCTCTATTCTTTCAAGTTTTTCTTTCGGAAAAGAATCTAACCATCCCCAAGAATTGAAAGAATTATAAAAAACAAAAGCTTTAACTTGAGCTCCTTCTTTCAATAATTCTTCAACTAAATGACTACCAATAAAGCCATCTGCACCAGTGACTAAAACTTTTTTTCCTTTTAATATCATGATTTTATTATATTTTTAATGTAATCTTCTAATTCTTTAACAGCTCTCCAAGATAAAAGAGAAAAAGTTTCTTCATAATCTGCTAGAGTTATATTTCCTTCGCCTAATCTATTTGGGAGATGTACAAATTTAGATCCAGTAAACATTTTAACAACTTGATTAATAGAATAATTTTTACCTCTTCCTAAATGAAGAACTTTACCAGGATTATTGTGAGAGCTAGCAGCAATAAGTCCGTTAACAATATCTGAAACGTGAGTAAAATCTCTTCTTTGTTCACCGTCACCAACAATTGTGAGAGGTTTTTTTTCTTCATATTGCCTTAAGAACTTTCTTATAACAGTAGCATAATCGCCAATTTTTGGCTCTCTAGGTCCGTATACATTATAAAATCTACATATTAAAGCATCAATATCATAACATTCAATCCATGTTTGCAAAGCTTCTTCTCCACCCCATTTTGAAAATGTATATGGTGTCTTGTATTCTCCATTATTAATAGAACTTGAACTAGCATAAACTAGCTTTGAATTATATTTGTAGGCTAATTGGCAAATTATTGATGTTCCCATAATATTAACATCTAAATATTCAAGAGGCTCAGAGAAACTAGGTTGAATCCTTGCTAAACCTGCCAAATGATAAATAATATCAAATTTAGGAAAATCTTTAATTGACATAACATCTCTTATATCTTTAATATAATATTTAGCTTTAGGATTTTTATAAGAATCAGAGCTAGAAATCGAAGATAAGTTGTCGATAACGTAAACAGTATTATTATCTAATACTAATTTATCTACTAAGTTTGAACCTACAAAACCTAAACCTCCTGTTACTAATATTTTCATTTTTATAAATATTTATTAATTAATCTATTTTTAGTTACAATCAATAAAATCACAGAACATTTGAACTTAACAAGAAAACTAAATCTTTTACTTAAGATAAATTTGTAAAATTTCAAGTTAAATAGAGTGATAGATCCATTAATTATATTGTTTTTAATATTCATTTTATCTAGAATTGAATAAAAATATTTTTTTTCATCATTATTTAAAAATTCTACAAACTCTAAAGTTGATTCTCTAAAAGGATTATAAAAATCTCGTTTTGAAATACCATTATCGTGTTCTAAATATTCACCTAAAACTAAAGGAATATGTACAAATTTTTCTGAAATTCTAGATATTTTGAGCCATGTATTAAAATCTTCAGAGGCTATCATAGCTCTTGACTCGTTAATATTATCAACTTTGTTAAGAATACTTTTTCTAACTACTACTGATGAATTTGTAATACAATTTCCATTTAATAAAAGATCTTTTAAGACAGGTTTAATTAATGGTCTAGCTTTTATATACTTTTCTATTTTTAAAAAATAGTCGCCTGTAATTATCATGTCATGATAAATTAAATCTGTTTCTGAAGTAGCAAATTTATAACAAATTTCAAGTTTATTTGGTTTCCAAATATCATCAGAATCTAAAAAACATACCCAATTAGATTTTGAAAGTGATATACCAACATTTCTTGGTCTTGAGGGGCCACCGTAATTTTTAATTTTTTTATATAGTATTCTTTTGTCTGAAAAAGATAAAATAGTTTTAGCTGTATCATCAGTTGAACCATCATCAATAATAATAAGCTCAAAATCTTTAAAAGTCTGATTTAATACAGATTGGATTGTATCATGTATAGTATCAGTATTATTATATGTAGGAATTATAACTGAGAAAAATGGCAACATTAATTTAATTTTATTTTAATTAGATTAGATAATTTTTTGGTAAAGACATCAAACGTATGATGATTTTTAATGTGTTCTAGTGCGTTTTCACCCATATAATTATAAACATCAAAATTATTTACAACATCAATTAAAACATCAGTTAAACCAGAGATATTATTTGGTGAAATTAATTTACCAGAAAAATTATTCTTAATAACATCTGGAATTCCTCCAACATTTGTAGAAATGATAATCTTAGACAAAGTCATAGCTTCTAAGATAGTATATGGAAGCCCTTCCCAGTAAGAAGGAAAAACAAGTATGTCAAAATCGTTAATTAAATCCATAATATCTCCAGCATAAAAACCTAAGATAGAAACATTATTATTGATATTATGTTTATTACAAATTGATTTTAATTTAGAAGAATCACCCTTACCTACTACAACCAATTCAACTTGATTATTTGTTTTAATTAATTCGATAAAAGAATAAATAAGATCATAAATCCCTTTTGAAGATTCAATTCTTGAAACATAACCAATTTTCAATAATTTATTATTAGTATCCTTTTTTGGATATTTAAAATACGATTCATTAATAGAATTATTAAGGACGAAAATTTTATTTTTACTAAAAGATCTAGTATCAATTAAATTATTCTTAATGGAATCACAATTAACTATAAAATCAGAAAAGTCATTTAACAATTCTGAATAAAATATCCTTTCAATTATAGACTTATTTCCAGGGACAGAAACAACAGATAAGTATACAGGAATTTTTAATAATTTGGATAAAATTACAAGATCTAGACATGAAAATGCGGCAGGAAAACCTCCATTAAAACTAAAGATTAAGTCTGGTCGAATTAAGTTTAATTCATGTTTAAAAATTCTAATATTACGATTCTTAAAATAGGATATAAGAAAAATATTAAGAAATTTTATTAATCCATGTATAATAATTTTTATGAGAAAAGATTTATTTCTAGCATAATTAACATAATAACTTGTTGTACGGATATTTAATCCTTTGTAAACATAATGTCTTTTTATATTTTCAAAATCTGAGGAAAATAAACCGTTTTTATTAGAAAATATGAAAACTTTATATTCTTTATTTAAAGCATTAACAGTATCAATTAAATATCTGTTTCCACCACCAAACAAATAATTTTCAGTATAAATTAAGATTTTTTTCATTTACTAAAATATTTAATTAAAGAATTAAATAGTTTGGCAAATAAAACTCTATTCTTTTTAAAGTAAAATATCAATAATAAATATGAAATTATAAACGTAGATATTAAGAAACAAATTAATTTGAAAAGCAAAAAGGAACTTTTATAGTTTTCGATAAAAAAGAAATTTAATAAAGTTGTAAAACCGAAGTGATAAAATATAAGTACTAATGTTACAGGAAATAACCACCTAAAAAAAATTTTAAAATCAATAAATTTAATTATGCCAATAAAAGAGATGACAAATGCTATTAAATTGGTGAAGGATTTAGAAATAGCAATACTATTTAAACCAAAATCTGAATAAGTTATAAAAATACTGACTAAGAAAACTGTTGGGAACATTACTGCTAGGGCATAAATGTAATTATATTTTGTTAATGCAGAAAAATAGTGGCTGGCTGGTAAATTGATAAATGTAAAGAAGACACCAATAACAAGAATTTGTAATATTAATATAGATTCAATATAATCAACTCCAACCCAAAAGATAATTAATTTTTCAATAGATAAAAATAATGTAACAGTTATAAGAATACTTAATGGAAATGTATAATCAATTAAATTGTTTAGTAATTCTTTAATTTTTATGAAAGAATTTTCAGCGACAAAATGATTAAATCTTTGCGCAAAAGGCAAAAATACTGAGTTCCATAAAGATCTTAAAAAGTTTAAAAAAGTAAAAGCAACCGCATAAATACCTATCTCTTTCACACCAAATAAATTACCAATAAGGATTAAATCTAACTCATAATAAATTAACCATCCAAAAGTTAAAGCAAAGGAACTAAATGCTAATTTTTTTGAAATATTATAATATTTTTTACTAAATTTTATAGAATTAATTAATTTTAAAAAATCGTAATTTTCTGATTTTTTAATTTGAAAAAGAATATATAACTGACTTACAATTGTTATAAGGGTGATAAAAAAAAAGTATTCTACTATTAGATAAGTATTATTAGAAAAAAAATAAAAAACAGATAATATTTTTATCATGTTTGCAAACACATCTATTTTCAAACCAATATAATCTTTAACTCTAATTATTAAAATTGACTGAGATAATCTTTGTAATATTATTTGAATAGGAAAAAAAATAGCCATAATTAAAAAAAATTGGCTAGCAATAAATGTAGCATCATTGCTTATATCTGAAATAACCAAACTAGGATTAAAGGATAAGAAAATCATAAAAATTGAAAAAGGTATTATCATAATAACTAAAAGAATAGTCATAAAACCTAATAGTTCAATTTCAGTTTCTGAATCTCCAAGGGCAAAATATTCTGCTGCATATTTTTGAACTGCTCCTAAAAAACCAAGATCAGAGTACGTCAAATATATAGTTAGTGATATACAAAAAGAATATAATCCAAATAATTCTAAATTATTTGAAAGCCTTGGTAGAACAATTAATAATGATATAAATCCTGTAACAATGGAAATAGTTTTCCATAAATAAATATTAATATAATTAGAAGTAAAAGATTTTTTCATAAGACGGTATCAAATGAATCAAAGAAAACATTAAAACTCAATTTATATTTAGTGTCATCAGAAGTCAGATAATTATACTTATAACTTTCATAAAATTCTTTATTAATGTTAGGTTTTTTTAACAAATTATATTTATTAATGTTTAAAGCTTTATAACCTAACTCATTTGCAAAAGAATTAATCCATTTATTATATGAAAACATTTCATTTATTATTTGTTCAGATGTTAAAAAAATTATAGGTTTTTTATATATAACAGCAAAACTTACAGAACTAGAAACATGAATTAAAGAAAATTCAGAATATTTGCATAGCTCAGCTGTTTTACCAAAAAAAATTTTTCTTCCATTAAATGGATTAAAATTCTTGTAAGACTCGGCTTTTGGATGAGCAGATATAACTACTTCCAATCCTAATTTTTGTTTAACTTCATCAAAGAACTTATTTAAATCAAAATAATATTTCTTTGATTCCACTGTTTTAGCTTTTAATATGTCAAAATCAGGGTGATGTGGAAGATATTCATCATGGAATAAACAGTATTTATTTTTTAAAAGCCTTGTCGATTCCTTAATTTCTAGGGTCTTATCTAAGTCAAAATAATTCAATTTAAAAAGTTTTGCTTTTATTAAATCTATTTTATAACCTATCCCAATATTTGCAAAAGAATGTCTACCTGCATAATAAACAATATCAAATGTTCTAGTAATATTATATTTTTTTAAAAAAAGAGAAATCTTATTTTTTACTAATTTTAATAAATATTTTGGGTATAAATTAAATTTTAATAATTTTTTTAATGCATGCTTATTGTCGTATTTGATACTAGGAATTGCCCCTCTAGCAAAAAAAGCAATTCTAAAATGATATTGGTTCAATAAATAGTGTAGGTATATAGATTCAAAATTATAAGTTATAGTTGAAATTACTAAAGTATTTTTAATATTAATTTTGTAAAATAATTTATTTAATTCATCAAATGATTTAACATAAAAAACATTATTATTAGATTGATTTTTAGATTGATTATTTTTAAAAAAAATACATGATAGATCCCAGTATTCAATCTCAATATTTTGTTTTTCAAGCTCATTTATATAAAAGTCTTCAATAAACTTGCTGCTTATTTTTATGTAAGCTAAATATACTACCTTAGTTATCATAATGTAAAGCCATCATCAATTACAATATTTTGACCATTTATGTATCTCGATGAATCGGAAAGTAAGAAAATAATTACTCCGTCAATATCTTCGGGATCTAGCATGCCCTTATCATTACAATATGATTTATAGGCGCTTAGAAATGATTGGGGTTGATTATTCAAAATACCTCCAAGACTTACAGAGTTAAACTTAATATTACTTCCTTTAAAATACTTTGACATATATTTTGTAAGATTAATAAGTGCAGATTTTATAGCAGCATATTCAATAGGTGTGGTCATATCAGTATCCTTATATATTTCAAATCTTGGAGTAACTACTCCATATATTGAAGAAATATTAATAATATTTCCGTTACCTTGTTTTTTAAAATAATCAATAAACTGTTGAGATGTTAAAAAATACCCGCCTAAATTCATGTTTAAATTATCACAGAAATCTGAAAACTCAACATCCTCAAATAGTCTACCGTAATTTTTATTTCTAGGATAAGCATTATTAATCAGAGCATCAATGTGACCAAATTTGTTATGAATGTTTCTTATAGCCTCTAATATTGATACTTTAGATGTAATATCTAACTTAACATACTCATATTTTGAATTTTCTTCTTTTTTTATATCTGCAATGATGGGGATTCCACCTGCTTTATGAATTGCTTTAATAAAAGATTTTCCAAGAAGGCCATTACCTCCTGTAACTACAATAACTTTATTTTCTAGAGACATAATATTAGTTTAATCTTTTAAAACCTTTTTCAATAACTGGCCCTTCCAACTTACTTAACAAGTTTCCTTTAGAATTATAGTAATTTATTTTATTGAAAATCCGAAAAGATTCTTTTTCGTATTTTCTTATAATGCGATCTGAATATGCATTTGTAGCATATACTGATGAGCCTGCTAAAAAACCTTTTTTTAACATTTCTTGAGTATAAAAGGTTTGTGTAACATCTGAGTTTTCATTATCAAAAGCAAAATATCTTAGTGGAGGGATTCCTGTTACTTTAATATTAATATTATTTTGTTTAGCAGAATTTTCCCATGCATTAGTGACTTGATTTCCATAATTTATAAGATTGTTATATATTTTTTTATTTTCAATAATTTCCAGAGTCTTTAAAGCTGCTGTAAATCCGATTCTTTCAGTCCAAAAAGTTGAACTTATAAATGAAGTTTGTGCAGATTCCATAATACTTTTTTTACCTATTACTGCAGAAATTGGAAATCCATTTCCTAAAGCTTTTCCAAAAATTGCCATATCTGGCTCAACTCCCGTTGTTAAATGAATCCCACCGTTGTTAATTCTAAAGCCAGAAGTTACTTCATCAAAAATTAGTACGGCACCAATTTTTGTGGCTATTTCTCTAACTTTTTTTAAAAATTCAATTGACATTTTTTGAGTTCTTTGAGGTTCCATAATAATAACTCCAATTCCATCATTATCTTTAACTATTGATTTTAAAGATTCAATATCATTGTACATAAAAGGCAATGAACTCCCCTTCAAATCCTTTGGAACACCATTTGGTTTTAAACCACTTAGTAATTGAGAATTTAGATTTTTATTATCCTCAATATTAGAAGAAATATACCAATCATGCCAGCCATGGTATCCACAAAAAGCAACTTTATCTTTTCCAGAAGCAGCTCTAGCTATTCTAACTGCAACACTACATGCTTCTCCCCCGGTTCTAGCAAAACGAGCCATATCAGCCCATGGATGTAATGATATTAATTTCTCAGCTAGTTCAACTTCTTCATAGGAGTTTAAAGTTGCCATAGAGCCTTTATTAATAGCATTTTTTACTGCTCTATTAACATAATAATTAGCATACCCAAGTACACAAGACCCAACTCCCATTTGAGCAAAGTCATAATACTTATTATTATTTAAATCCCAAACTTTACAACCTTTTGCTTTTTTATAATAAGAAGGCCAATTCTCAGGTAAATACCTTTCAATTCGTTTTGATAAAAGTTGATTTCCAGTAGGTATTAGAGTTTTTGCCTTTACCCACATTTTTTGTCCTTTTCCTTTTATTATTTCCATAACTTATCAAAATTTATCATTTTATTATTTATCAAAAACTCAGCCCAATCCCAATCAATTGGCTCATCAATTTCTAATTCACATTCAATAGGTAAGTCAAATGATAATGTATTTTTAGAATAAAAACCATTATTACTTTTAAAAGAATCCCACTTAGAAATGTAAAACCCACCACTAGGAGTTATCTCTTTTTTAAAGTTTTGCCTGCCATAATTTTTTACATTTTTAATTCTTGTACCAACTTCAGAAATATATTGAGAGTCAGCTTGTACAAAAAAAGAATGTGGTCTAATTTCTCTAGTAGCTACTATGGCGTCAGCTTTTGAGTTATCACTCAAAAGCTCTAATGCATTTTGTAAATGAGAAAAATAAACAAATGGTGAAGTAGGTTCTAACATCCCTATGTAATCATAATCCAGTTTATTTTTTTCAGCGTGATCAATACAATGACTAATTACATCAACAGATGAAGCGGAGTCTGTGGATAAATGATCAGGTCTTAAAAAAGGGACTGTTGCTCCAAATTCTTTAGAAATACTAGCATACTCCTTAGAATCAGTTGAAACCCAGACATCATTTTGATTACTAATTGATAAAGCTGTTTTAATTTTGTAGGCAATTAATGGTAATTTGTTCAGTTCTTTAATGTTTTTATTAATTATGCTTTTAGAGCCTGATCTAGCGGTAATTATCCATAAAATTTTATTTTTCATAATTCTTTATTTCAAAATTCATCATTATTTCTACTAATTCATTAAATGTTGTTTTTGGTTCCCATCCAAATTCATTTTTAGCTTTTGAATAATCTCCAATTAATAAGTCTACTTCAGTAGGTCTATAGTAATAAGGATCAATATTAATAATTTCTTCTCCAGTTTCAGAATTAATTCCAACCTCATTTACTCCACTACCACTCCACATAACTTTAATACCTACATGTTTAAACATTTTTTCAATTAACTCTCTAACAGTATGTGTTTCATTTGTCGCAATTACATAATCTGAAGGCGACTCTTGCTGTAAAATCATCCACATAGACTCGACATAATCAGGTGCATAGCCCCAGTCTCTCTTAGCATCAATATTTCCAAGATATAGTTTTTCTTTAGATCCATTTGCAATTTTTGTAGCAGCAATTGCTATTTTTTTTGTAACAAAACTATCGCCCCTTCTTGGTGATTCGTGATTAAATAATATTCCATTAGATCCAAAAATTCCATAAGCTTCTCTATAGTTCACTAGTAGCCAATATGCATATAATTTAGCAACACCATAAGGGCTTCTTGGGTAAAAAGGAGTTTCTTCATTTTGGGGAATTGATTGAACTTTTCCATATAACTCGCTTGTAGAAGCTTGATAGACCTTGGTATGTTTCTCTAACTTCAGAATTCTAATTGCTTCAAGTATTCGTAAAGTTCCCAATGCATCCGCATTAGCAGTATACTCAGGGATATCAAATGAAATTCTTACGTGACTTTGGGCTGCTAAATTATAGATTTCATCCGGTTTAATTAATTCTATTAATCTAAGTATATTACTAGAATCTGTCATATCTCCGTAATGAACTTTAAAATTATTACTATTTAGATGAGGGTCTTTATATAAATGGTCGATTCTTAATTTTTGCTCCAAACTAGACCTTCTTACAAGCCCATGTACTTCGTAACCTTTTTTAAGTAAAAATTCTGCTAAATAAGAACCATCTTGACCTGTTACACCTGTTATAAATGCTTTTTTCATAAATTATTATTTAAAAAATATTTGATTTTATTACATATAAATTTGATATCTACTTTATTTAATTCTGGATAGCTAGGAACACTCATACCTATTTTAGATAAATTGGAAGAAACTTTATTATCTGTTTTTTCATAAAAAGGCATAGTACTAATTTGTTTAAAAAAAGGCCTAGTTTCTATATTTTCGTTATCTAAATAAGACATTAAAGAATTTCTTTGATTTTCATCCTTCAATAAAAAACTAACTAACCAATAAGATGAAGAAACGTCTGACTCAATCTTTTGAAATTTAACATACTTTGATAATTCATTTTCATAATAAGTTTGAATTTTCTTTTTATTCTCAATAATATCATGAATTTTTGACATTTGACCAACCCCAATAGCTGCCTGTATATTAGTCATTCTATAATTATAACCTAGTATGTCATGATAATATCTAACCTTATCTGAATTACCTTGATTTCTTAATTTTAATAACTTTTTATATTTTTCGTAATCATTTGTTAATACCATACCACCTTCTCCAGTTGTAATAGTTTTATTTCCAAAAAAACTTAAAGTTGATATATCACCAAGATTACCAGACATTTTACCTTTATACTTCGCACCTAAAGATTCGGCTGAATCCTCAATTACAATTAAATTATGTTTATTTGCAATTTTATTTATTGCATCAAAATTTGCCGGATTACCATAAATATTGGGAATCATTATAGCTTTAGTTTTAGACGTTATTTTATCAGCTATTTTATTTAGGTCTAAATTCCAGTCATTTATATTTACATCACAAAAAACGGGATTAGCGTTTACGTAAAGTACTGAGTTAGCCGTTGCAATATATGTGAAGTCAGGTAGAATTACTTCATCATCAACACCAATATCATATACTAATAAAGCTAAATGAAGCGCTACAGTTCCATTACTAACCGCAACTGCATATTTAACTCCTGTATATTTTGATACCTCTTTTTCAAACATTTCAATATAATGACCTTTCGAAGATATCCATGTAGTATCTAAACACTTGTTTACTAAATCTTTTTCAATTTGTGATATAAATGGCTTGTATATTGGGTATAGCATTTTTATAAGTTATTTATTAAGTTGTATGTATTAATTATCTCTTCCATAGACTCATATACCTCTATAGTTACAGTTTTATTTTTAAATGAATATTGAGACAATGTATTATATAAATTACTGCTTTTTTGTAATCCTTTATTTTGATCAATTAAACCGTTATTATCGCTAATATGTATATAATCTGATTTATTAAATAAATGATCAAATTCTTGTTCAAAATTTAAATTCAAACTATTACAACTTACTTTGAGGTGAGCTACATCTAAAATTAGATTAAAATTAATTTTTTTAATTAAGTCTGAGTATTCACTCATGTTAGTGAGCATAAAAAAATTATCGCCAAAATTCTTAAAATTTTGATGTGATAAAACATTGTTTTCCAGATATAAAGATATACTCGGGTGATTATCCTTAAGAGAATTAAAAGCCGAACAGAACCTAATAATAGATTTTTTTTTATCAAAAAGAGTTTGCTTTGCAATACTTTTTCCGATTTGATCTAGAGGGATATTGTAGTAAAAACCAGCATGAAAACCGAACTTTTGTGCATTCAATTTTTTTGACAAATTTATTGATCTTTCTAAATGGTCAAATGTTTTTTTAAAGACAACATCATCTAAAGAAGCTAAATTGACAACAAAGTGATTTTCTGGAGGTGGAAAGTAGTTATGACAAATATAATTAAGATTATACTTAGCTTTCAATTCTAATAGATCTTCTACAAAACCATTATAAAAAGTAGTTCCGCCTGAAAGTTCAATATTTTTAAAACCATGATTTACCAACTCTTGTACAGAATCTTTAATTTTATAATGCTTAACGCAAGCACTTGAAATAAATATCATAATTATTTTTTAAAATTATTTTTATAGAAGAACAAACTATCGATGTTATTAATTTCAATTTGTTCATCATTATTATTTAAAAAAACAGCTCCTTTAAAAGGTGGGAAATACATTGCTCTTACAAATAATTTAGCTCTATTGTATGTAGTATTTTCAAAACTCATAATACCGTTAAATGGAAGTTGTCTTTTATAATATGTAGAAGCACCAACTTGTTGATAGCCTATATCTTTTTTTATCAACTTATCAAAAGCAATACAAAAATTTGAAGAAAAAAGTGTTATTAACTTATGGTATAATGAATAGGCAGTGTCATCATTCTTTATTTTTAATTTTGTTTGAAATAAAATATTACCATCATCAATTTTTTCATTAATGTAATGAAACGTTATTCCAGTCTCATTTTCGTTATTGAGTATAGCCCAAACAGACGACTTAGTACCTCTATACAAAGGTAGTAATGATGGGTGTGAGTTCATAGCCTTATATTCAACAAGTTTTAATATTTTTTTATCTATTATATATCTGTAATAAATTGAAATTAAATAATCTGGCGAAAACTTAATTAATTCACCTTGACATTCATTTATTTTACTAAAAGTGAAATTAATATTATTATCCTTTAGGTGTTTTATAAAATCTTCATTTCCTTTAACATCATGAGTAAACACAGTAATGTTTTTACTATTTACATCATAGTTAGTAATTAGTTGATAAAAGCATTCTAAAGCCGCTCTTCCAAAACCACAAAATACTACCCTCATAAGCTAATTATATCATTTTTAGTATAATCCTTATTGGCTTTTTTTCTATATAAATCTTCGATATAAATTGGTGATATTCCTTCACCACCAGTTCTTTTGGCAATTGTGTTTTCTTTTGTAAATGAATCTCCCGTTTTTATATAACAACTTGCAACCATACATTTTTGTAATGCGGCTCTAGTTTTTGTTTCTGAAAAATTCGGGTATTTAAGATAACCTCCCATGAACAGATCTACTTTTTTTATAGTTTTAACAAAGTCAAATAACTCATCTGGAGATAAAGAAGCCATGTGGTCTGGACCAATTTGACTTTTATCAATTGTAAAGTGTTTTTCAACAACTTTAACTCCCATAGGTATTGAGAATGGGGAAGCACCTACTCCCATAGTGTGGTCTGAATAACCTAATAAAATATTATAATTTTTTTTAAAGGTATTAATTACATTTAAATTTGCCTCAGAATCTTCAATCGGATAATTTGCAGTACATTGTAATAATATTACATCTTTATTAAACTCATAAATTGTTTCTAAAGCTTTGGAGATTTCTGACAAATAACTCATTCCTGTTGATAATAAAATAGGTTTATTTTTCTTAGCTATTTTCTCTAAGAAAGGAAGGTTAGTTAAATCAGTTGAGGCTACTTTGTAAGCTGGTAAATCTAACTCGTCTAACTCATCTAAACTAACTTCATCAAATGGAGTTGTGAGAAATATTATTTTTTTAAGCAAGCAGTATTTTTTTAATTCTAAATTCTGATTTCTAGTGACTTCTAAACTTCTAAGCATATCCATCTGAGATTGAGTAACGTCTGTAGTTTTCAACTGATATGGAGCTTTTTTAACATTATTTAATATTAAATGCTCAGCTTTAAATGTTTGAAACTTTACAGCATCTGCTCCAGAGTCTGAAGCTAGGTTTATAAGTTGTTTAGCTAAATTCATATCACCTCCATGATTAACTCCTGCTTCAGCTATAATGAAAGTTGGTGAAGCATCAGAAATTATTTTATCCTCAATTTTAATTGATTTATTAAAGTTCATATTTGTTATTTTTTAATTAAGTTTGTAACACCACAAAAATCTAAAATATTTTTTTTATCATCAATAATATGCAACTTAAACTCATCATGAGCAACTAAGTACACTATGATGTCAGCTTTTTCAATTGCTGTTTTATGATTTGTTAGTTTAAAAATGTTATGGGCATCTAAATTTGGCTCAACGATATAGTAATCAGAATTATTATCATTTTGCAAAACTTTATTTACAATATATTTTGCTGGAGACTCTCTTAAATCATCAATATTTGGTTTAAAAGATAACCCCATTAAAGCTATACTAGGTTTTCTACCATGTGCTAATTCAAATTTTAGTTTTTCATTCTGAATTTTTTCTGCACACCAAAAAGATTTATAATTATTAACCTCTCTTGCTATTCCAATAATTTTTGATTCTATTGGATAATCCGATACAATAAAATAAGGATCCACAGCGATACAATGTCCACCAACTCCGCAACCCGGTTGTAAAACATTTACTCTAGGGTGTTTGTTTGCTAAATTAATTAATTCCCAAACATTTATATCTGCTTTATCACAAATTAAAGATAGTTCATTTGCGAAAGCAATTTGAACATCTCTAGATGAGTTTTCTGTCAATTTACACATTTCTGCTGTTCGAGCATTGGTCGCATGTAATTCTCCTTTTACATATTTAGAATAAAATATTATCGCTTTTTCTGTTGAAGCTTCATTTACTCCACCAATTACTCTATCATTATGAACCAATTCGTGCATTATATTTCCAGGTAATACTCTTTCAGGACAATAGGCTATGTATATGGCTTCTTTTAGTTCAGGTCTAGCTGCATATATTAATTTCTGCATTTTTTCCGTTGTACCAATAGGCGAGGTAGATTCTATAATATATAAATCTCCTTTTTTCAATAATGGTATAATTCCTTTCGTTGCAGCTTCAATAAATGAAATATCTGGTTCGTGGTTTCCTTTAAAAGGAGTGGGAACAACTATTAGGTATATTTCAGCCGTGCTCGCCTTAGTTGAAGCCTTTAATTTTCCTTTTGAAACAACTTCAGATACAATCTTATCTAAATCCGGTTCTACAATATGAATTTTACCTTCATTAATAGTGTCAACAACGTGTTTATTGATATCAACACCTAAAACATTTGTTCCATGAGAGGCAATCAATGCTGATGTAGGCAATCCAATATATCCTAAGCCGATAGTTACTACTTCTGTTTTCAATTTTATAAGTTTTTCATAAATTCTACAATTCTTTTTGAAGCTAATCCGTCTCCATAGGGATTATGCAACTTTGACATTTTAACAAAATTACTGTCATTTTTTAATAAATCAAATACTTTTGAAACAATTAAATCTTCATTTGTACCTACTAATAAAACAGTTCCTGCGTCAACAGCCTCTGGTCTTTCGGTTGTATCCCTCATTACCAAAACAGGTTTTCCTAAACTTGGTGCTTCTTCTTGCACACCACCGCTATCTGTGATAATAATTTTTGAACGATTCATCAACCAAATAAAATCTTGATAAGCCAAAGGATCTATTAAGATCACATTACTTACTTCTGCTAAAATTCGATTGACAGGTTCTTGCACTTTAGGATTTAAATGAACCGGATAAATGATTAATCGTTCTTTATCGTCCTGTGCAATTCTTTTTAATGCTTTACAAATTCTTTCAAACCCAGCACCATGGTTTTCTCTTCGGTGTCCAGTAACTAAAACAACTTCTTTAGCTCCTATTTTTCGAGAAAGATCTAGAATTAATTTACTTGGATTTTTATTTACTTTTTCAACTGATTTCAATAATGCATCAATAACTGTATTCCCAGTTACTAAGATTGACTTATCAGAAATATTTTCTTTTAATAAGTTCTTTTTTGAAGTTTCCGTTGGTGCAAAATGATAATCACAAATTCTCCCTGTAATTTGACGGTTTATTTCTTCTGGAAAAGGAGATGATTTATTATTAGTTCTCAGTCCTGCTTCAACGTGACATACTCTAGCACCAGAATAAAAACTTGCAATAGATCCAGCCATTGTAGTCGTGGTATCTCCATGGACAAACACAAAATTCGGCTCAAATTCTTCTAGAATTGGCTTTAGAGACTCAATTATAGTAGCGGTAAGACCATATAAATTTTGACCTGGCTTCATTAAATTTAGATCATAATGTGGTGTAATTTTAAAAAAATCTAATACTTGATCCAACATTTCTCTGTGCTGCGCTGTAACACAAACTTTAGTTTCAAACAAATCTGGATATTTTTCAAATTCTTTAACCAAAGGGGCCATTTTAATCGCTTCTGGCCTGGTTCCAAAAATTAATAATATTTTTTTTTTCATAAACTATTTTCCTATTTGAAAATATTCAAATCCTTTTGCTTCTAAATTAAAGGTATTGTATTGATTTCTCCCGTCAAAAATAACGGGGTTTTTCAATTGATTTTTTAACTCTTCAAAATCAGGAGAACGAAATTCTTTCCATTCAGTAAGTAATACGAGTGCATTTGAATCTTTTAAAACGTCATACTTCGAATCTACATACGTTATATTTTGAACTCCTTTCAGGTAATGCTCTTTTGCTTCATCTATCGCCTTTGGGTCATAGGCTTTTATTTGAGCGCCACGTTTCACCAATTCCTTAATTACATAAATGGCTGGTGCTTCACGCATGTCATCTGTTGCTGGCTTAAAAGCCAAGCCCCAAATACCAAAAGTAAATCCGGTTAGGTCTTCCCCAAAACGGGCTACAATTTTTTGTGCAATTACTAATTTCTGCGTATCATTTACTTCTTCTACTGCGGTGATCAATTTGGCAGTATAGCCATTTTCTTTGGCTATCTTCGTCAGTGCTTTTACATCTTTTGGAAAACAAGATCCTCCATATCCCGCTCCTGGATAAATAAAGCTATATCCAATACGCTGATCTGAACCAATTCCGATTCGTACCTGATTGGCATCTGCCCCTACCTTTTCACAAATATTGGCAATTTCATTAATAAAAGATATTTTAGTAGCTAGCATAGCATTAGCCGCATATTTGGTCATTTCAGCAGAACGGATATCCATAGAGATAAAACGATCACTTATCATGCAAAAAGGGTGATATAATTGTTTCATTTTTTCTGAAGCATAATCACTATCAGTTCCTATCACTATTCGATCTGGCTTCATAAAATCCTCAATCGCGGCACCTTCTTTTAAAAATTCAGGATTAGAAACTACATCAAATTCTAAGTCAGAATTTCGTAAATCTAACTCTTTTTGAATGGTCGCCTTTACCTTATCAGCAGTTCCAATAGGTACGGTAGATTTATCAACCACAATCAATCTTTTTTGCATCGACTGCCCTATTGATTTCGCTACAGCTAATACATATTGTAAATCTGCAGAACCGTCATCTCCCATAGGAGTTCCAACGGCTATAAATGCGATTTCAGAATTTTGTAATGCTTCGGCTAACCCTGTTGTAAAAAACAGATTCTTATTCTTTACATTTTTCAAAACCATCGTCTCTAAACCCGGTTCAAAAATAGGAATGATACCTTGATTTAATTTTTCAATCTTGACTGGATCTATATCTACGCAAGTAACCCTGTTTCCCATCTCTGCAAAACACGTTCCTGAGACTAGCCCAACATATCCGGATCCTATAACTGTAATATTC
>MDSY01123366.1_pt1 | contig 23875 bp, 21 predicted proteins | sample 811131 | NCBI WGS metagenome assembly MDSY01 (sample SAMN05326643, study PRJNA326480) | marine metagenome | isolation source: seawater | place: Atlantic Ocean: South West | collected 2010 | reverse complement strand
AGATAGAAAAATTTGATGAGACGCCAATAAAAAAATTTTCAGGTGGCATGACAACAAGATTAGTCTTTTCTACTATTTTAAACTTTAAACCAGACATTTTAATAGCAGATGAAATATTGGCAAATAGTGACGATAATTTTAAAATTAAATGTATCGAAAAGCTAAAAAGTTTGAATGAAGATGGTACAACAATTTTATTTGTTTCCCATGAGCAAGAACTAATTAAAAAACTTTGCAACTACGGAATATTATTTGAAAAAGGTATTGCGACTCAAAAAATAGATATAGACGAATGCTATAGAAGATATACTAAAAATTTAAAATGAGTTTTAATTAATTTTTATAAACTTAATGAAAAACCTAACCAAAACTATATCTATTACATCATATAATAGACCTGAGATTTTAACTAAATGTTTGAATAGCCTGCATAAATGTGAATTGATAGATCAATATAACATAGTAATTATTCAGCAGAAGTATAATGAAAAATTTAAAAGAATTTTTGATAACTTTAAATATAAATTCCCAAATTTCAAAATTGTTAAAACCTCATATCCAAATAATTGGGGACCTTATAAAAAGATGACCATTAATGGATATAAAGGTTTTGAATTTTGTTTTGAAAAATTGAAGAGTGACATAGGTTATTATTTGGAAGATGACATTGTTGTTTCAAATGACTATTTAATTTTTTCAGAATATATATTAAATAAATACAAAAATGATACAAATTTTTTTGCTGTAAATGGTTTTTCTAAAGAACTATTTGATAAAAGTAAAATTAATTTATATTCAAAATTTGTTTATGGAATTGGCAAAGGATGGGGTATTCATAATGATAAGTGGAAAACAATAAAAAAATTTTGGAATAAAAAATTTATTAATTCACTTAATCCTGAATATGACTCTCCAATAGAAAATTTTATTAAAAAAAATAATTTTTATGTAGTGATGCCAATTTGTAGCAGAACTTATGAGCAAAAAAGTAAGGGTGTGTCTATTGCAATAACAGATAATAAATACTTTTCAGAATTTAAGAGTAGTTTTGTTAATATAAAAAATAAAAATTTTAACTTTAAATATTCATTTTTTTCAAATTATAGTTGGAGAAAAGATTGTAAGAAATATAAAGGTAAAATTATTGGAATTCTAGAAATAAAAGTAAGAAATATATTTAAAACTATACTAAGAATATTTTTTAAATAGAATAATTAAAAATATAAAATGAGCATAAAAATGAAATTTTTAATAACAGGTTCTTGTGGGTTTATCGGATTTCACCTAAGTCAAAAACTCTTATCACTTGGTCATAATGTTATTGGCATTGATAATATGTCTAATTATTATGATCAAAGAATAAAGAGAATGAGATTAAATATTTTAAATAAAAACAAAAAATTTTTTTTTCATAAAATTGACCTATCTAAAAGAAATTTAAATCTTTATAATAAAATTAAAAAAATAGATTATATTGTTCATCTTGCTGCACAAGCAGGTGTAAAATATTCATTAAAAAATCCAATGGCATATTATGAAAATAATGTAATTGCGTTTGCTTATATTCTTGAGTTAGCAAAAAAACTAAAAATTAAAAAATTAATTTATGCTTCTTCTAGTTCAGTTTATGGTGATGTTAAAGATAAAATATTTAAAGAAAAAAATATTGGAAAACCACTTTCTAATTATGCATTAACTAAAAAGATTAACGAACATATGGCAGAATTTTATTCTAAAAGTTTTTCGATCAAGTGTGTTGGGTTAAGATTTTTTAATGTATATGGACCATACGGAAGACCCGATATGGCTCTTTGGATCTTTATTAAAAAAACACTCTCCAAAAAGTTAATAAACCTTCATAATTATGGAAATATGGAAAGATCTTTCACTTATATAGACGATATTATTAATTCAATTTTACTAATTATTTTTAATAAAAAAAATACTAATAAAAATATAATTTATAATATTGGTAATACCAATACAATTAAGTTGTTTAGTTTAATAAAAATTATAGAAAAAAATATTCAAAAAAAAATAAATTACAAAAAAATACCTATGCAATTTGGTGAGATTAAAAAAACTCAAGCATCAAATATTAAATTTTATAAAGATTATAAATATAAACCTGTAGTATCGATAAATGTGGGTGTAAAAAAATTTGTAGAGTGGTATCTAAATCATAAAAAAAAGTATAAATGGTTCTAACTTCATGAATATAAATCAAAAATCTACATATCTAAATTTAAAAAAAAAAATCCATAACAATAAGATGAAAGTTGGTATAGTTGGATTAGGATACGTTGGATTAAATTTACTTTATCTATTTTCTAAAAAAAAAATAAACACTTATGGTTTTGATAAAAATTTACAAAGAATTAATCAAATAAAAAAAAACATTAGTTATGTATCTGATTTGAGTAATAATGATTTAAGAGACATTGATAAAAAAAATTTATTTCATACTAACTCGTATAAAGATATCCAAGAGATGGATTTCATCATAATTACCGTACCAACACCACTGGCTAAAAATAGATCTCCTGACTTAAAAGCAATAGAGAATGTTATGTCGAAAATTAAAAAATATCTTAAAAAAGGACAGTGTATTGTTCTGGAAAGTACAGTCTATCCTGGAGCAACTAGAAATGTTGTAGGTAATGTTTTAAAAAAAAAAAGATTAAAAATCGGTGAAAACATTTTTTTGTCATATTCACCAGAAAGAATTAGCCCAGGTGATGCTATATCAAGAAAATTCAATATACGTAATATTCCAAAAGTAGTCTCTGGATATTCAAAAGAATGTCTTACATTATCATCAGAATTATACAAAAAGATATTTTATCAAGTTGTAAAAGCTGAAAAATTGGAAGAAGCAGAAATTTCTAAATTATTAGAAAATATTTATAGATCAGTTAATATTAGTTTGGTTAATGAGATTAAAATAATATGTGATAAAATTGGTCTAAACGTGAATAAAGTTATTGATTTGTCCAAAACTAAACCTTATGGTTTTACGGAATTTAGACCGGGACCTGGAATTGGTGGTCATTGTATCCCAATAGATCCTTTCTTTTTATCATGGTATGCAAAAAAGAATAATGTTAGTAGTAAATTTATTGAACACTCAGGATCAGTAAATAAAAAAGTACAAAGTTGGATATTTCATAAAATTAAAAAAATCAAAACTCAATCCAAAAAAAAATCTTTTAACGTTTTTTTTATAGGTGTTACTTATAAAAAAAATATTAATGATGAAAGAGAAAGTCCAGCTATAAATTTGATAGAAGCTTGCTTAAAGAACAATATTACAGTTCAATATAATGACCCATATATTAAGTATCTTATGGTGAATAATAAAAAATTAAAATCTATGTCACTTTATAAAAATAAAAAGATTGTAGATTTAGCAATTTTAACTACAGATCATGATATTTATAATTATAAAAAGATATACAAATTTTTTGATAAAATAGTTGATACTAGAGGAAGATATTACAAAATTGATAATAAAAAAATAATACATGCTTAATCAAATGAGGATAGGCTTATTTGTAGTTGCAAGAAATGGCTCATCTAGATTACCAAAGAAACACCTTTTGAAATTTAGAAATAAAAAAATGATAGAGATATTAATTTCTAGAGTCTTAAAAACCAAGTTAATTGATAATTTTATATTAACAACAACAATAAAAAAGGAAGATGATATTTTTGAAAAAATTGTAAAAAAGATGGGAATATCTATTTATAGAGGATATTCAGAAAATGTAAAAAAGCGTTTATACTTAGCGTCAAAAAAGTTTAATATTGATTTAATAATATTAATTAATGGAGATAGACCGTTTTCTGATCCAAATATTATCAACTCAGCTTTGAACTTGTACTTAAAAAAAAAATTATCAATTCTTACAACCCATCTAAAACAAACATTCCCACAGGGTTTTGATGTTGATATCTTTCCCAGTAAGGATTTGCTTAAAAGCTTTAAGTTATCAAAAAAAAAAGAAGATTGGGAGCATGTAACTAAAATTTTTTTTGATCATCCAAAAAAATTTAAATTATATAACCTAATTGCACCAAAAAAATATCTACTCCCCAAATTATCATTTTTACTTGACTATAAAAAAGATTACATAAAAATTAAAAAACTTTTAAGCATAGCTCATAAGGATAATTTTAATGAACAAATTGGCTGTGAAGATATAATTAAGATTGTAAAAAACAATCCTAATTTTTTTTAATTTTTTTTATTAGAGAGTCGTATAGTTCTAATTCTTTTAGATTTTTAGTTCTATTATCTTGATGCTGTCTATAATTATATAACGCCAAGGGTATTCTTCCAATTTTAAATTTTTTTAAGAATCTTTTTTTAAGTTCGTGACCTTCTCTCATTTTAAACTTTTCATTGTAAAGACCTATCTCATATAAACTTTTTTTAACAAACATTATACCACAAGCTATTTCCTGTTTTTTACAATTATGTTTTCTAATTATTAAATTTTTTTCATTTACTTTAAAATAATCTACAGCCACTGCTTGATATTTTTCAGTGTTATTTAAAAAATCTCTTGCAAGTTGCAAAAAATTTAAATCTACAAAATCATCTGCATCTACTCTTACGATGTATTTAGCTTTAGATTTTTCAATTGCTTTATTTATAGAGCTAGGCAGACCTAAATTTATTTTATTATTAATACATTTTATATATTTAATGTGTTCAAAATTCTTAATTATTTTATCAGTAGAATCTTTTGAAGCATCATTCACTAATATAATCTCATAATCTTTTTTAAATATTTTTTTTTGATTTATTAAAGTTTTTAAACATTTACTTAACCATTTACTTTGATTATAAGCACAAACAATAACTGATATTTTATTATTTTGTTTTTTCGAGTCTAAATTCATGAAGTAATTTAAGTTCTTTTGGTAAAATACTCAATCTGTGATCTGGTCCGTCTAATTTTTTGTCAATTGTAAAATGTTTTTCTAAGATCTTTGCACCTAATTGAATAGATTGTTTTGCTTTTTCAATTCCTATAGTGTGATCACTAAAACCATCATACTCTTTAAAAAAATTTTTTGAAAAACTTATTGCAGACTTCGGTGCAGGATATTTTGAAACACAAAATAAATACTTTATTTTTTTTATCTCTTTAAATGGAAAATAATCTTTATTCCACATACCTAAAGAAAGTATCATAGGCTTATTTAATTTTGCAATTTTGTTTATTAGTTTTTTGTCATTAACTGAGCGTGATGCAATTTTATATCTCTTCATTTTGATAGATTCTGTAATTTTAAGAAATTCAGTCTGAAATATTGAGGCCATAAATTCAATTTTAACTTTCTTGCACTCATCATTCAATTCATAGATTTGTTTCTCGCTTAATTCTGCTGCCAAATTATTTTTGTACCATCTATTTCCTTTCCTAGAAAAAAGTTTTTTTGCATTAAATATTTGAAATTTTGCTACGTCCGCACCATTTTCTTTTGCAGCATGAATCAACTCCTTTGCTAAAGTTGTCGACCCATTATGATTTTGACCTATCTCTGCTATAATTTCCATGGATTATTATCTAACCAAAATTTGATTGCTATGAATGATAAAATTGTATGTCCATGATTTTTTTCTGGATCATCAAGCATTTTTCTTATTTGTATTATTGAGTTTACATTTATAATTTTTTTTTTTATTAAGCATGATCTATTGTTAAACGTTTGTTCTAGTATTTTTTTCCATGAATTTTTTAAACAATAATCTATTGGAAAATTAAAACCATGTTTTTTTCTGTTAATAACTTCATTTCCAATTTCTTTATTATATATATTTTTCAAAATATGTTTCAAATTTTCTTTTTTGACTAGTTCTTTAAATGAATACTTGGTAATTATTTTTTTAATGTAGGGAGATGTGAATGGCGATCTTCCCTCAACCGAATTAAGCATTGTGTGCCTATCGAACTTATTTAACATCTCATTAGTTAAATAAAATTTTCTATCATGATTAATTATATCCAATGTGCTAATTTTTTTTTTATAGAAATATCTACATGATGATTTTTTTTGCTTATAAAATTTCTCATTAAAAATTGATTTTTTTTCAGCCTCTGTTCCATAGTAATGAAGTGATTGCATTAAATTTTGCGTGTTATAACTTGATAGTTTCTCTATAATCTTTTTCTCATTTATATTTTTACTTTGTAACGTAATACTCAACCCATTATTTTTTTTTTTATTATTCCTTAATTTAATAATGGTATCTAAATATGAATACCATCTATATCCACCAAAAATTTCATCAGCCCCATCTCCTGAAATTAAAACTTTAACACCATCTTTCTTGGCTCTTTTAGATACTATTGAAATACCAATTGCCGATGATATTGCATGGGGTTGGTCAGATTTCTTAGAAATATATATGAATTCTTTAAGCATATCCTTTGAACTCAATTTAATTTTTGTATTATTTATCTTAAATTTATTGGCAAATTTTTTTGCATCTGGATATTCATCAACACCTATATCATTATCATAAATATCTCTTATCTTGGGAAAGGATACGGTATAAGTTTTAATCTTCTTTTTTTTTGATAAAATTTTAGTTACAATTGAGCTATCAATCCCACTACTCAAAAACGTTCCAATTTTTGCATCTGAAAGTGATCTTGATGAAATGATATTATCCAAAAACTTCTTCATATTTTTTTTAGAAAACAAAAATTTTTTTTGGATAAATTTTTCATTAAATTCATATTTCTTTAATTTAATTTTGCTATTTTTAAAAACTAAGAATTGACCTGGTAACAAAGACTTAACCGAGTTATAAATTGTTGCTGGTTCTGGTATCCATAAAAATGTTGGAATATCCCACAAACCTTGCTTATTTAATTTTAGATCTGTCTTAGAATTAAAAGCTATGCTCTTAATTTCAGATGCATAAATTAATCCAAATTTTTTATTTTCTGTATAATATAGTGGTTTTTCACCAACATAATCTCTTGCTAGTATTAATTTCTTTTTATCATTATCCCATAGAGATATTGAAAACATCCCCTCAATATATTTAAAAAATTCGTCCCCCATCTCTTGATATAGATGTGGTAATATTTCACCATCACAATTAGTGCTGAATTTATGTCCCTTTAATATTAGAAATTTTTTTATTTCTTTGTAGTTGTAAATTTCACCGTTATAGTAGACTATAATTTCTTTATTAAGTGAGTGGAATGGCTGATTTCCTTTTTCAAGGTCGTTAATTGCTAACCTGACATATCCACCACAAAAATTTGATGAAGAAGAAATATTTAGGTCATCTGGCCCTCTATGCCTCATCTTTAGAAGCATTTTTTTTATTTGATTTTTCTGATTATTTTTTTTTTTTTTAGAAACGCTTCCAGCTATGCCACACATTAAATACTAGTTGCCTCTTAAGTGGTATTTTCTTTTTTCACTTAATATATTATGTTTGGTCCAACGTTGTTTTTCTTTATCCCATTCTTTTGGGATATGATCGGCCCCATGATGAACTGCTCCATGGTGACAATTCCTGCAACCAGGATCTATTTCTTTTCTTCTTTTATTTTTATGAAGATCTCTGATTTCATTTAATTTTTTACTATGCCAAACATTGTAAATTGAAAATTCTTTTAAATCTTCTTTCACTAAGTTGCCTTTTATATCTCTTACTGTTTTTACAGGAGAGTCTTTAAATTTACCAAGAACCAAACCTATTTCTTCATTATATGCTCCTGTACAAGGAAGAATAGTTCCATTTGCTGAAACGGTTAATCTTTGAAATGGATATTGACATGACCAATTATCTTGTATTTTGTCGTCATCCAGCTTGTGGAATCGATAATCTTTCAACTCATTTACTGTTATAAAGTCCACCCCTATATTTCTCATATATGTTTGGTAGGCCTCAGGATCATTTTGAATTGCAGGAAAAATTGAATTTGTTCTTATACTTGGTCTACTTTTATTAAGTAGTTTTTTATATTTTACTAAAAGACCAATTGATTCAGATACCCTTTCAAAAGCATTATAACTCGTATCATTTAGTTTATTTGCAGGAGTTCTTATTTCATTGTATTTTTTATCTAAACCATCAATTGAAAAACTTATCCAGCTAGGTTCAGCTTGTACAATTTTTTTCGCCATTTTATCATCTATAAGTTGGCCATGAGTCAGAGATGTAATTTCTAAAATTCCTTTAGTTCTTGCATACTGTAAAACATCAGCAAAATCTTTTAAGTTGCCATTTTCATCTTTACTTCTATACATCGTACTTTCTCCCCTCCAACTAAATGACATGGAAGGAACATTCAACTCTGCACATTCATCTATAATATTTTTTACCTGTTTCCAGGGCATCATTCTTTGCGCCCCTACAACTGAATTTTGAAACTTATCTGTTATTGTGTAACACATAGTACAAGCTAAATTACATGTACTCACAAGCTCACAATTTACTGATAATGGATAGTCACCATATTCAAATTTTTTTGCTCTTAAATACCATTCCTCCCTATATTTTTTATATTTAGTCATTTCTTGATCGCTGGAATACATATTTTCGATAAACTTTTTTTCTTCCTCTTTTGTTACAAAAACATACATAGAATCATTAACTGGCATGTTATCATTCACACCTTTCCATTTATCTTTGAGGTTTTCGTCTAAGTATCGAAATATAGCCATTTTTTATAATAAAATTTTATAAAATTACTTAATAAGAAACACACAGTAAGTCAATTATTAAATATATTGATTTACTAAGCGTGAAAAAAGTTCATAGAATAGTATAAGTTTCTTTCAAAAATATCGGGTGATCTAAAAAACTTAATGTGTGATCCAATCTCAGCATTATTCCAGTGTGCATATCTTGGCCCCAATAATATTCTATTTAACAATCTAAGATCTAAATCATATATTACATAGTTTCTTGACTTATTAACTTTATTGCTGGTTGTTATTTCAATTTTATTTTTATCACACGAAATTTTTATTAACTTTTTTTCTAATTTAATATAAATATCGCTTTGAATATTTATATTAAGTTCTTTTTTTTTTTTTACGTAATTTTCCATAGCCTTATTAGCATTTTTAAGTAAATTTTCTTCTGAAATTACTTCATCTTTTTCATAATCTAATTTTAAATTTTTAAGATAATTTTCTTGATAATTTTTTAATTTTTTTTGATCAGTTTTTTTATATTTATTTGAATATTTTTTTAATTTAAAATCATAACTTTCGTCAGTGTTGAGTTTAATAGGTTTTGATGAGTAATTTAAATCTAATGATTTTATTTTACTTTCTAAGTACTCATATGAATGATCTATAGAAGGTACTCCTCTTAAATTTTGAAGCAAATTTAGTTTGCCAGACAGAACATAAGTTCCAGCAAAAGGGATATAGTGTTCTGGTTTTGTTAAAGTTATATAATTTATAGATTGAGTTAAAAAATTTTCTTGTTTTTTTTTACTTTCATAATTTTTTTGTATAGTTGATAAATTTTCAAAACATTGTGGATATGCACCAGCACCACCATATCCAGTTAATAATAAATTTATTTTTTTAAAGTCTTTCAAAACTTTTGTTTTAATAATATGCTTAGATAAGTCATACGGGCAGTCATTTACATTTAATATAGAAAATTTTCCGTTATCTATCACACTTAAACTGTCAATTTGTTGGGAACCTTTTGCATCCGTATTTAACTGTGCACATCCATTAAATTTAAAACAAAGTTCAGGGTCACAATCATCAGCAGGATATATGGTCAAATAAGTTTTTTTACTAAGCTTGTGCCTCTTTCCATTTTCAAGTTCAAAAACTTTAAATCCTAATTTTTCAATCTTAAATTTTAAAAATTTTGAATGATACTCGCTTATATAAACAGGAATATCTTTATTTAATTTTTTAAGTGTGTCCACAGAACAGTGGTCAGGATGTATGTGGCTTATATAAATTGCATCAAAAGAATTTAGTTCATCTAAATTATTGTCTATATTGTATTTAGGATAGTGAGACCAAGAACCATAATATTCTCCATCAGTAAGCCAAGGATCAGTGATAATTTTAAAATTGTCATTAAAAATTCCTACTGTGGCAGATCTATATAATTTAATTTTCATTATCAATATTATAAACTAATTTATATTTTAGCGGCAACGTGACATTTGATCAAAATACTAATAAATAGTATTATAAATTAATTATAGCTTTTATAGCAATATTAATTAAAAACTAAACGGCTTTATAAGATCTTTTTTAATGAATATTTTAATAACAGGTGGAACTGGATATTTAGGCTCTCATTTAGTTGCTAAATTACACAAAAAAAATAATATTTTTATTTTAGATAAAACAAAGAATGCATCAAAGATTAAAAATATTAAAAAAAACCTAGTCTATTATCCAGGAACTGTTGACAAAAAAAATTTAAAAAAAATCTTTAAAGAAAATATTATTGATTTAGTCATTCATTTCGCTGGGGTCTTAAAACAAAAAAAAAATTATAAACATAACTATTCTGAAGATTTAGCCTCTACAAAATCTTTACTTAAATTTATAAAGTTTTTTAAAGTTAAATATTTTATCTATTCATCATCCTGTGATGTATATGGAAATGTAAATGTACAAAAAATAAAAGAAAATCAAAAATGCAAACCAATAAGCAGCTATGGAAAAAATAAATTATTAACAGAAAAGTGTATCAAAGAATACTTAAAGGATGAAAAAACTAAATATTTGATTTTAAGAATTTTTAATATTATTGGAGTAGATATTAACATTGTAAAAGAGAACTTTTTTAAAAAAAATGATTTATTGTCAAATTTAATTAGTAGTTACAAAAATAACAAAATATTTAAATTATACGGGTATGATCTAAAAACTGCTGATGGCAGCTGTGTCAGGGATTATATTTCTATACAAAAGTTTGTACAAATTGTAAAAAAATTAATTTTAAAGATTCATCTTATTAGCTCATCCACCATTAATATTGGCTCTTCTTTTGGAATATCAAATTTTGATATGATTAACAAAGTTGAAAGAAATTTTAAGATTAAAATCGTTTACAAAAAATTAAAAAAAAGAAAAAAAGATCCCACTCATTTAGTTGCAAATAATTTAAAAGTTAAAAAATTGTTAAAATTAAAAAATGAATTTTTTAAGAAAGACAAAATATTCAAATATTTTAATAAAATTATTTAATATTTTTGAATAAAGTTTTATTACTTGCGTACCATTTTATTAAATCAGGCAAGCTATCTTTTAGATTTTTGTTCGTTGTCCACCCAAAAGATTTAGCTTTTTTTGTTGAAACTTTATATCTGACATCATTGAATGGTCTATCTTTAATAAACTTAGTACTTTTGTTAAAGTTCATATTCATGTGTTTACAAATTTTTTTAATTAATTCTTTATTGTTGTAATTTTCATTAGATCCAAAATTTATAGTTTGCCCTGTTAACTTTTTTTTTAGTATTAATAAAATACCATCAGTTAAGTCGTCTATATGCAAATAGTGTCTAATTTGTTTACCATTACCATGAATCTCCATCTTTTTATTTTTTAAAAAAGATAAGATAGTTTTTGGAATTATTTTTTCTGGATACTGTCTAGTCCCAAATAAATTATTTGATCTTATAATAGTTATTTTTGATTTAAATGATTTATTATAACTCAAGGCTATCATTTCAGCCGCCGCTTTTGATGCTGAATATGGATTTGTTGGTAATAATCTGTCATTTTCAAAACTTTTACCAGAAGTTTTTTGACCATAAACCTCATCAGTGCTTACATGAATAATATTTTTTACATTATTTATTCTACAACTTTCAAAGAAAATGTGACTTCCAAATGTATTGGTTGAAGTAAATGAAAATGAATTATTGAATGAATTGTCAACATGACTCTCAGCAGCAACATTTATTGCTATATCTACATTCTTTAACAACTTTTCCATTAGTCTGATATTGCATAAGTCACCTTTTACAAATGTAACATTTTTGTCTTTGATAAGTCTTTTAATAAATTTTAAATTACCTGCATACGTAAGTTTATCTAAAATAATTATTTTACTACCTTTATAATTCTCTTTAATTTTTTCACATAGGTGAGACCCAACAAATCCAGCTCCTCCTGATATAAAAATTTTGTGCATTTATTTATATATTTTAAATTAATGTGATATAATCTGTGAACAACTTATCTCTAATTAAATGAAATTCAATTTAAAAAATAAATCTGTATGGGTAACTGGGCCAAACGGAATGGTTGGTAAATCAGTTATAAAAGAATTACATGGTAAATGTGATAAAATTTTTGAAGTATCTAAAAAAAAACTAGATCTCAAAGATCAAGTAAAAGTAAATAATTGGATAAGAAAAAATAAACCAGATGCAATAATTATGACAGCAGCTAAAGTTGGTGGCATTTATGCGAATAATAAATTTCCAGCAGAATTTATATATGACAATTTATCAATTCAAAACAATATTATTGAAGGAGCTAGAATAAATAAAGTTAAAAAATTAATTTTTATAGGATCATCATGTATCTACCCAAAAAATTGTAAACAACCGATTAAAGAAGAATATTTACTTACTGGAGAGCTAGAAAAGACCAATCAATGGTATGCTGTTGCAAAAATAGCAGGCATAAAAATGATTCAAGCATATAGAAGACAATATAACTGTAAATATATTTCATTAATGCCTTGCAACATGTATGGACCAAACGACAATTATCATTCAAAAAATAGTCATGTACTAGCAGCATTGATTAAAAAGTTTGTAGAAGCAAAAAAATTAAATAAAAAAATAGTTGAAATTTGGGGAACTGGAAAACCACTCCGAGAATTTATGCATGTGGAGGATTTTGCAAAAGCAATTATTTTTTGTATGAGTAAATACAATAAAAGTGAGCCAATAAATATTGGTTCAGGAGATGAAATTACAATTAATGATTTAGCAATAAAGATTTCAAAATTAGTAAAATTTAAAGGCAAGATAATTTTTAATAAAAATTATCCAGATGGCACATATAGAAAAATATTAAATTCTAAAAAGATAAAAAAAATTGGATGGAGACCAATCATTTCGTTAGATAATGGAATAAGTGAAGCAATAAAGAGCTACAGTAAAAATAAATGAAAATTTCCATGATAATGCCAATAAGTGGTAATTATAAAGATAAAGATAGAGCAATAATTTCGTGTTTAAATCAAACATATAAAAATATTGAAATATTAATATGCTTAAATGGAAACACGGAGACTTATAATAAAAGTATAGTTCAAAGATTTAAAGAATACAAAAAAATAAAATTTTACGTAAAAAATTATAATAATATTGTAGATGCGCTAAATTATTTAATTGATAGAGCTACAGGAAAGTATATCGCAAGAATAGATGCAGATGATATTTGCAAACAAACAAGAATAGAGCAGCAAGTAGCATACATTAAATTAAACAAATCAGATTTTGTGTCTGCAAATTGTATAGTCATTTCAGATAATGACAAATTTTTATACACCCATAAAACAAACATGAATAAGAAGGTATATACAAATCCAATTATTCACCCATCAATTATGGTTAAAACTAAAATACTCAAACAATTTAAATATAAACACATTCCATTTGCAGAGGATTATGAACTGTATCAAAGGTTAGAAAGAGCTAACATTAATTTAAAGAATATAGATAAAGAATTAGTTTTTTATAGACAAAATGATAGGAATATTAGTCAAGCTAGACGATCTTTTTTTTTAAACATATCAACATTAGTAATTAGTAAATGTTATAGAGACAACTTAAGAGTAAATGAAAATTTTTTCAAACTAATAACTTTTGATAAAAAATTAAAAAAAGTATTTTTAGAAGTACATAAAAATTCATTAAAAAAAAATAGGATATTAAAAATAGTATCAATACTTAGATCAATGGGTTTAAAAAATAATAATCTCTATGAAAAAAAAGACTTTAATTATTTGTATTATTTTTTTAGAATTTTTAATAATAATTTAAAAAAAGAAAAAAAGTATAAATTTCCAAAAAATCCTTTTATATCAATAATTGTTCCAACTTATAACTCAGAGAAAACAATAATAGAAACACTTGATAGTATTTTAAATCAAACATACCAAAACTTTGAAATAATCTTAGTTGATAATAGTAATGATAAAAAGACTATTAATTTAATAAAAGATAAATATAAAAAAAATAATAAGATAAAAAAAATTATTATAGAAAAAAAAATTCTTTCAGGCGAAGCAAGAAATATTGGAGCAAAACATACAAAGAATAAAACAAAATTTCTAGCATTTTGTGATGCTGATGATGTTTGGAAAAGGAATAAACTTTCATACCAAATTGAACAAATGGAAAAAAATAAATCATTATTGTCATGTACTAATTATGATTTTTATGACCCTAAAGCAAATAAATATGAAAAAAATTTTTTTAAAATCCCATTCATGGATATTAATTTTTCAATCTTGGCATATAAAAATATTTTAGGCACAAGTTCAGTTGTAGTTGAAAAAAAATTATTTGAAAAAGTAAAAGGTTTCCCAGAGTCAAATTTTTTTTATTCATTTGAGGATTATTTTTTGTGGCTAAAATTAGCAAAAATTAAAAACTTTTTATTTATCGACAAAAATTTAACCATATATAGAGATGATAGAAAAAATAGTGCAAGTAGGCATTCTTTAAATATAGCAAGTCAAAGAATAAGAATTTTAATATATTTTTTAATAAATTTTAATATAGGCAATGTAATTCAATTAATATTTGGAAACTTAAGGTTATTAAAAGAATACCTCAATAAAAAAGATAAAATAAAAATTTATGAAGAATATTTTAATTTGCTGTGAGTTTTTTTATCCATCAATTGGTGGTGTGCAAAAAGTTGTTAATGAGCTAGCTAAAAATTTTAATCTTTCTGGTCACAATGTAACTATTGCTACTTCCAAGCATTTAAAAAATTTACCATTTAAAGAAAAATTGAGTAGCAAACTTAATGTAGTAAGGTTTGAAATTACGGGGAACTTAATACGAGGTATTAATGGTGACGTAAGTAAGTATCAAAACTATATTTTAAAAAGTAAATTTGATTATATTTTAGTATATGCTGCTCAACAGTGGACTTTTGACTCTCTGCTACCAATAATAAAAAAGATAAAACAAAACATTTATTTTGCACCATGTGGGTTTTCTGGGTTAAAAAATTTTAGATATCATAATTATTTTTCAAAACTCCCATCATATTTAAGTTATTTTAATACAAATATATTGCATACTAAAACCTATCGTGACGCTATTTTTTATAGAAATAATAATATTAAAAACAAAGTGCTAATTCCCAATGCTGCTGGATCAGAGTTTAACAAAAAATTTAAAAAAGATTTTTTCCCAAGATATAAAATTAATTCAAACAGTATAAATATACTTAATGTTTCTAATTACAGGTTTGCTAAGGGACAAGATTTATCAATAATAATTTTCTTTTTTTTGAATATAAGAAAGAAATTAAATTTGATATTTATTGGTCATGACACTTCTTCAAAAATTTATTTTCTATATTTGCTTTTTTTAAAAAAAATTACTGAATTTTTTTTTAAAAATAAGAAAATATATTTTCTAAAGAAGATTAATAGAAAAGATATCTTGAGTGCTTATGCAAGCTCTGATATTTTTATTTTTACGTCACGGATAGAATGTTCGCCTTTAGTAATATTTGAGGCTGCCGCGTCAGGTTTGCCATTTATTTCACTAAATGTTGGAAATGTTAATGAAATATCAAGATGGACTAAAGCTGGTAATGTACATAATGGCATATTTAAATTATTAAATTCCTTAAAAAAATTGATTATTAACAAAAAAAAACTTAATAACTTGTCTGCAGAAGGAATTTTTAGTTATAAAAAAAAATTTAATTGGGAAAAGATTTCTAAAAAATATTTAATAATTTTTAACAAATTTAAAAAATAAAATGTATATAAGTATTAAAAAAATAATAAGTGATTATAATTTAGATATAAAAGGTATAATTCATATTGGTGGCTGTAAAGGGGAAGAATTATTTTCTTACTACAGAAATAAGATAAAAAATATAATACTTATTGAGGCTAACCCTGATTTAATTAGAGGACTTAACATTAAAAAATTTATTTATAATAATTTTCTAAGAATGAATATAGACATTAAAAGCTTTGCTGCATTTAATGTGGATAATAAAATTATGGAACTTAATATAACTAATAATTTACAATCAAGTTCAATTCTTTCACTTTCAAAACATGCAAATTTATACCCAAGTATTGTTGTTGAGAAGAAGGTTAAAGTTAAAACTAAAACAATAAATAATTTATTCAGTGAAAATTACGATATTAAAAATTTCAACTTTTTAAATTTGGATATTCAGGGTGCAGAATTAAAGGCACTTGAAGGTTGTGATAAAATTTTGCACTCTATTAATGCAATTTACACAGAGGTTAACTTTGAAGAACTTTATGAGGGATGTCCACATGTAAATGAAATTGATATTTTTTTAAAAAATTTCAATTTTAAGAGAGTTTTAACAAAAACTCCTGACCATCCATCTTGGGGAGATGCTCTTTATTTGAAATCTTAAGTTTTTTTACATGAAGATTAAATTATCTAATATTAAATCTTTTTAGTAATATTTTATTATAATCAAATATTTTTAAATAATGTTTCTTTTAATTTAATTAGGATAGATATATATATTGTTTATATTTTAAGCATAAATAATGAAAAATAAAATTGCACTCATAACAGGAATTACTGGTCAAGATGGCTCGATATTAGCCAAATTTCTATTAAAAAAAAACTATATCGTTCATGGAATTAAAAGAAGATCATCGTCTTTTAATACTCAAAGAATTGACGAGATTTATAAAGATGTCCACGATAAAAAAGCAAAACTTTTTCTGCATTATGGAGATTTAACTGATTTTCCTTCAATAATTAATTTAATAAAAAAAGTAAATCCAGATGAAATATATAATCTTGCAGCGCAATCACATGTTCAAGTCAGTTTTGAAACACCAGAATATACCGCAAATGCTGACGCTATAGGAACACTTAGAATATTAGAAGCAATACGGATTTGTAAAATGGAAAAAAAGACTAGATTTTATCAGGCATCCACATCAGAAATGTTTGGAACATCTCCACCACCGCAAAATGAAAACACACCATTACATCCTGCAAGTCCATATGGTGTGGCAAAACTTTATGCTCACTGGATTACAATAAACTATAGAGAAGCCAGAAATATTTTTGCTTCTACTGGAATACTTTTTAATCATGAGGGACCCTCAAGAGGAGAGACTTTTGTAAGTAGAAAAATAACTATGGGTATAGCAAATATAATGATGAATAAATCAAAATGTCTATTTTTAGGTAACCTTGATGCTTATAGAGACTGGGGTGACGCAAGAGACTATGTGGAGGCTATGTGGAAAATTTTACAATACAAAAAACCTGATGATTTTGTTATTGCAACAAATAAAAGTTTTAGTGTTAGACAATTTGTAGAAATTGCATTTTCATTTTTAAAAATTGAAATAGTCTGGAAAGGAAAGGGACTTAAAGAAATTGGATACAACAAAAAAACAAAAAAAATTTTGATTAAAATAGATAAAAGATATTTCAGACCTTTAGAAGTCGACCATCTAAGAGGTGAATACACTAAAGCAAAAAAGTTACTAAAATGGGAGCCAAAAATTAAATTTAAAGCTATGGTTAAAGACATGCTCAAAAATGATTTAAAAATTTTAGGGTCGAATCTTGCTGAAACTATTAAATAAAATCAATTTTAATGAAGAGCAAAATATTGTAGCCAATATTAGAATATTGTATTGAAATTTAACAATAGCAAAAATTATAAGCAAATTAATTAAATTATATAAGAGGGATATTAAAAAAATTTTTTTATGATTATAATTTATGCCTTTAAGTGCTCTTAAAAAAAAATAATCAAATAATCTTTCCCATGGATAATTTCCATTTGTGACTTTTCTTATGATTGAAAAAGAGACATCCATAACTGGATAGCAAATCATCGCAATAGCTATTGCAACATAACCGTCCAAGAGTGTAACAAAAAATAAATATCCTATTAAATATCCAATTATAATACTGCCACTATCACCCATAAAGAGTTTGGCTTTAGGAAAGTTAAATAAAAAATAAACTAGTAAAATTAAAATCATAAAAAAAGATATATATAAGTTAAAATTAAATAATCCCTTTTCATAATAATTTAAGAAAAATATTATGAATGATGAAATTGCATTAATAGTCAAATACCCATTAGAACCATCTATAAAATTATAAATATTTATTAGATATACCCACATAAAAACAATAAATATTATTAAAATTTTTTGTGGTATATAATTGTAATATTCAAAGTCCAGGAAAGAAAAAAGTGGTAGACTTAACATCACTAAAAAAAAATGTGCAGTTAATCTATAAATAGGATGTACCCCTTTAATGTCATCATAAAAGTTAACAAAACCAAGAATAAGAATTGAAAAAGTAAGTAGATAGTCCCTGTTTGGATAATTTAATAAATTTGACTCAATAAAAAAATTAGATTTTAAAATAAAGTAATATAGTGTAAAGCAAGTAACGATTACTATACCTGATCCAGTTGGAACCACATTATCATGCACAGAAATATTTTTCGGTGTATCTATATAATTTTTTTTTAATGCTACTTTCATATAAGTATAGAAAAGTGTATAAAAAATAAGCACACTTAAGATACTTAAAATGATTAAAGAGAGCATTTTATATTTTTATTTAGAGTTTGGTTATTGATTAAATTATTGTTTGTTAACTTAACAAACTTATTATTATAAAAAAGGTATAAATCCTTGTTGTCAATTTTATCAATAAGTGTAATCAATATTTTATTCTTATTTTTTTTATTTCGTGAGGGCACATATCCATATAGAGAATTATTATTTATATTCAGTATATTAGCACATTTGGGGGAATAAAAGACTCTACTTCCTTCAACTTTACCTTTTGTGACATACCTGATTGCAAAGTTAAGATCGCCCACTTCTTCTGAAAAAATTACTTCATCATTGTAGTTATTACTTAGATAAGTAGGGACAAACATAACCAAATTAGAAGGATTCTTATTCTTAAAAAAATTTTTTACTTTAATCAATATTTCTTCTCTTTTTTTATTTGCGTCTATGTGATTATTTTTTTGAATAAAAAAAGAATTAAAATTTAAAAATATAAATATAAATAAAAATATAGATAATAACATTGATTGTTTTTTCTTAATTCTTATTTCCCTTAAAAAAACAATAGCAAATGAGTAACAAATAAATAATCCTAAAAGTCCTCTATTGTAATAACCATTAACCTGTGGAACAGAGGAAACAATTAAATACATAATAAATACAAAAGCTGAAGAAAAAACTATAAATATAAATAATAATATTTGATAGTAATAATCAGCTTTTTTATAATGAATATATTTTTTATCTTTCTTAAAAAAAATAAAAATAAAAACAAATACAATGGCCAAGTAACTTAACGTGTTATAAAAATTAAACTTTATAAATTGCAATGAATTTAAAAAAAGGTTTGGAATATCAATAAATATTAATCCCAAAGGTTTAAAAAAATATTTCTTAATATTTAAAAAAAATTCATTTTCAAAGATTATTTGATTATCAATAATAGCAAAAGAATATTTTAGTGGAGCAATATTACCAGTTAATTTAGCCAGTCCAAATTGAAGAATAATTATAAAAAAAATTAACAAGGAAAATTTTAAGATTAAGTCTTTTAATTGTTTATAGATTATTATCTTATTAATTTTTTCATTATTGTCATTTTTAATGAAAAAAAACACATTAAATAAAAAAAGCACAACACTAACTTCATAACTTAAGATAGACAAAGAGTATAAAATAAAAGTTAAGAAAAAATTTTTTCTATAAGAAAAGTATAGAGATAAGCTCCAAAAAAAAATAGATAACCCCCCAAGAGATTGTGTAACAGGAGAAAAAAAAGGTGTAGACGCAAAAGATGGAAATAGAAAAAAAATTAAGAATATATTAGCCGTTTGATGTGTGTATATTTTTGAAATTGTTTTATGTAAAATTAATCCACTTAAAACCCAAAGACTAGAATTTAAAAGAATATAAAAAAGATCATTTTTACCAACACTAGTTATTAGGGCTACATATAAACCTCCAACAGGCCTAGTATTAAAAAAAAGTAAACAATTAATTTTAATTCTTTCTAATAAATCTGTTTCTAAATATCCAGTGGCTAGAGACCAATCATCATAAAATATACCACCATAATGGATGTAGTTTATATTAGTGATGTAAAATAAAATTACAATTAAGAAGGGAGCATTTTCAACTGTGAAAATAGATCTTAACTTTTTTTTGAAATTTATCATTATTAAGATACATATATATAAAATAAATTTTAATTAAATGAATATCATTATACTAGGTGCAGGAATTTCGGGTGTTGCTTTAGCTCATTTTCTTCAAGAAAAAAAAAACATAAAAAAAATCACTTTATTAGAAAAAGATAGTAAGCCTGGGGGTCTTCTTAGATCTTATAATGTTAAAGGTATAGCTTATGATATTGGTCCGCATATAATATTTTCTAAGCATAAAGAAATTTTAGATAAGAACATTAAAATATTAGATCATAATGTTCATAAAATTAGAAGGTCAAATAAAATTATCTATAAAAATAGATATGTAAAATATCCATTTGAAAATGAGCTTAGCAAACTTCCAATGGAAGATCGTCAATATTGTTTAAATAGTTTCATAAAAAATCCATTTGAAAAATTTAAGTATGCGAATATGCAGCAGTTTTTTTTATCATTATTTGGTGAGGGCATAACAAGAACTTATTTAGAACCATATAATAGAAAAATATGGAAATTTGATCCTGCATTTATGGACACACAGATGGTAGAAAGAATACCAAAACCACCAAAACAAGATATCATAAATAGTGCTAAAGGAATTAAAACAGAAGGTTATAAGCATCAACTATACTTTCATTACCCAAAAAAAAATGGAATTCAGGCATTATTTGATAGTTACTTAAATACATTAAATAAAAACATTAATGATTTAGAAACAAAACAGAAAATTACAAAAGTTTTTATAAAAAATAAAAAAATTTTAGTTAAAACAAAAGATGAGTTAAAAAGTTGTGATACTTTATTTTCAACAATTCCTTTAAATGAATTTTGTAACATTTACGACAATACTCCAAAAGAAATATTGGATTGTGCACAAGGGCTTAAATATAACTCAATAATCATAGCAGTTGTAAATGTAAAAAAAAACATTGCTGGAAATAATTTTGCATTTATGGTTCCAGATAAAAATATTATTTTTCATAGGCTATCCAAACTAGATTTTTTGGGTAAAAATTATTCAATAAAAGGAACAACTTCATTTTTAGTGGAGATTACTTTTAGAGAAGGAGATTTAATTAGTAAAACAAGTAACAAAAATTTAATTAGAAAGATATACGATGGTCTAAAAAAAATAAAATTTGTAAAAAAATTTAATGATATTAACTTTTTTCAAATAAAAAAGTTTAAATATGCGTATGTGATTTATGATTTGGACCACAGAAAAAATGTAGATAAAATAATAAGATATTTTAAAAAGAAAAATATACATTTTGCAGGAAGATTAGGTTCATGGGAATATTTAAATTCAGATCAAGTAATTTTTCAAGCAGAAGAAATTATAAAAAATTTAAATAAATGAAAAATAAAAAAATATCAATAATAACAGGTGTGGCTGGAACAATAGGCTCTAATTTAGCCAAATATCTAATAAAAAAAAATCATCAAGTATATGGTTTTGATAATTTAATCTTGGGATCATTAAAAAATATTTATGATTTAAAAAAAAATAAAAATTTTAAATTTTTTAAAGTAGATGTGTCCAATGAGTCTCATTTGCAAAAAATAAATTTAAAAAATATTAAAGTTGATTACTTATGGTTATTAGCAGCTAATTCAGATATAAGAGCAGGAATTAAAGACTACAAAGTTGATTTACAAAACACATTCATGACTACTCTTGCTAGTTTAAATTTTTTTAAAAAAAAACTTAAAAAAAATAGTAAAATAATTTTTTCATCAAGTTCAGCAGTTTATGGGAACTATAAAAATAAATTTAATGAAAAAGAAAAAAAATTAGTACCTATATCTAATTATGGTGAAAATAAATTATTATCAGAGCTTTACATTAAAAGATTTTGTATATTTAATAAATTGAAATTTCTAATTTTTAGATTTCCAAATGTAGTTGGAAAGCCTTTTACACATGGAGTAATATTTGATTTAGCTAATAAACTTAAAAAAAATAAAATATTACGTGTGTTGGGTGATGGAAGTCAGAAAAAACCATATGTACATGTTGAAGAATTGATTAAATGTATGTTTTTTTTATCTATTAAAAAAAATGACAAGCATAATACATATTTATTGGGACCAAATGATAATGGTGTTGAAGTTAAAGAGATAGCAAAAAATATAAAATTATTATTTAAAAGTAATAAGAAAATTGAATTTGGAATAAAAAAAATAGGATGGACAGGTGATGTTCCAATTTATTCATATAATACGTCTCGACTTCAGAGTTCAGGTTTTAGTTTTAAGAATAGTTCACTAGAAGCAGTTAAAAAAGCTATAAAAGAAAAATATCTAAGTTAGACATATTTACTGTAAATGAAAATATCAAAAATAGAGACTTTAAAAGAATTAATTAAATTTAAGATTAAACTTGAAAACAAACAAACAGACATAAATTTTTTTCAAACTTATGATTTTATAAATAGTTATATAAATTTTTATAAAAATAAATTTGAAATTTATATAATAGAAGATGCTTCAAAGTTTGTAATACTTCCATTAAGTACTCTTAGATATTATGGTATAATGGTAAAAGGGTTTATAGGAACACCATTTATTTCTGAAGAGAATGATGTGATACATAATATAAAGAGTCACAATACTTTTAATAAGTTTATAGATTTTTTTTTTCTTAATATAAAAGCAAATTTTTATTTTAGTAATATCAAAGAAGGATTTTTTAGAGACTATATGTTAAAAAATTTTTTTATGTTAAATAAATTTAAATCAAATACGCTTAATCTTGATAGTCTATTTAATAAAAATAACTTAAATAAAATTTTAATTAATAAAAAAAAAAAAGAATATAATTTAAGAAAATTTAAAAAAGATTATAATTTAGAAAAAATAGAACTAGAAGACTTTAACTTATCCCAAGATCTAATTAAAAAACTTAACATATATGAATTTATTTTAGATAATAAGAATATAAAAATTAAGCATTATTACAGAAAAATGATTCAATTTTTAATATATCTAACAAAATTTAAACTTGTAAAAATTAATATAATAAAAGCTAAAGATACAATCTTGTCTTTAGTAATTAGCATAAGGTACAAGGAAAAATTTTATTATATATTACCTTGTTATAATAAAAAGTTTTCTAAATATTCGTTTGGTAATCTTCATTTACAAAACTTAATAAAGAATTGCCAAAATCAAAATATATCGTTATTTTTTTTAGGACCTGGTCAAGAAGCATATAAAAATAGTTTTATAACAGAAAATAATTTTTTATATAATTTTACAAATTCAAAGAGAATAAAATTAATTAATTTAATGAAAGAATTCACTTATCGTGTCATTAATTAAAAAGATTTATAATTCTTTATTTAAAATGGATTTATGGGATGTCTTCTATATTAAGATAGACTTTGAAACCTTTTTAAAAAGT
>MDSY01019902.1_pt1 | contig 23878 bp, 17 predicted proteins | sample 811131 | NCBI WGS metagenome assembly MDSY01 (sample SAMN05326643, study PRJNA326480) | marine metagenome | isolation source: seawater | place: Atlantic Ocean: South West | collected 2010 | reverse complement strand
TACAGCTTTTAAAGATCCTTATTCATTGCAATTATTACTGAAACATCTTGATGTTTTTCAACATCTAATTGATCAAGATCTTACTCATTATCAACCTTATTATAACATTCTTAATTCTATTCAAAATTATTATCATAATAATAAAAATAGCCATCGTTTAATCTTAGAAACGATTGAATCTTCAGACCATTATAAACAACCGTTAGCAAATCTTATCGCCCATGAAATAGCGGCTATCTTTTACCATGATCTTAATGATAAAGATGGCGTACAAAAACATATTGATATATGCATTAAATCTTATGATACACTAGGTTACTGCTACAAACGTGACTCTCTCTCAAAACATTATCATTTCTATCTTTCCAAGGATACAAAACCTTTAGCTTCTGATTCAGAAGATAATATCGTTTTTTTATTAAAAAACAAAAAAAATGTTCACTCTATTACCGATATTGAATTATCTTATATGTTTCAATTTATTTTTCGCTATATTGATTTTGATTCTGGTTATTTCTTTAAAAGTGACCATGAGGATTTAATACTAAATTACACATTTCTATCTAAAGATGTATCGCTTGCTAAAGATAATACATCTATTGCAACTTTACCTGCCTTTATACAAACTCATTGCAATCAAGTTTTTCATTCTCAAAAATTATTCTACCAATCCTCATCTCAACTTTCTCAATCAGGCTCACCTGATTCCTATATTCTAGACCATAATATTGATTCAATTCTTGTGATCCCTTTACTAACTCCAACTCAATCAGTCTCTGGAATTCTTTATTTTGAAAATAAAACATCACAAGATCAGTTATCGCAATCTCAGCTTGAAAATCTTTATAATTACATCCATCTTTTTGAACTTATTATTCATAATAATAGCCTACTTCATCATTCAACTTCAAAGTCTCTATCATTTAATACTAACTTTCAAAACTTTAATTCTACTGATAGTGATTTATCTCATAAGCTATCTCAAGAAACTGAGTTAAATATGATTACAGATCTTACACCTAATAAATTAACAGATTCTTCTAATTATTTTAATTCTCTTAAAGCCCAACTTACTATTATTGCATCATCTATACTAAATAATGATTCATTTTCTCCTAACTCATTTTCATCTGCCAATATTTCGTCGCTATTAAATTATGCGATTACCATTATTCAACCTGAATGTAGAAAACGGTCTATTAAAATACATACTGAATTATCAGATATTTCTGATAGCTTACTTGATTTTAGCAATATGATTCTTATATTTTTTAACATTATTATTCATAGCATTGAATCTATTAACCAATCTGGATCTATTTTTATTTCTAGCTCTGTTTGTTCTCAACATTCTGAAGACTCTATCATCATTTCATTTACAGATACGAGTAATATCTTAGACAAAGACCTTATCGATCTCTTTTTACATAACGAAACATCCAGGAATACTGTTACCTTATCGATGCTTATCCCTATCATTGATGCGCTAAAAGGAACCATCTATATTTCATCAGATAACGATCATTCAACTTACTTAACTATTAGCATTCCTTTAATACGTAAATCAAACACTCAATCTAATTCCAATGACATTTTGTCATCTCTATCTGACAAATCAAGCACTATAAAAACTTAATTTTTCTTTTTCTCCCTACTTATTCCTCTTTATAAATCCTTGACAAATATCTTGTTTTGCATTATCTTTTTATCACTTTTCATAAACTTTTAATTTTCTAAAGGAGAATTATCATGAATGCAGGCTTTAAAATTTTGCCTCAACCTGAGTACAAATTAAATTCAGATCCAACAATAGCACTTGAAAGGTTAAAAAACGCAGTTAAGTTTGCTGGTAAGCCCACACGAGCTATATTTGAGCCCCATACAGCCTATTTTTCAGAATCAACTGCTTCCTTTCCCATAATACAAGCTCCAGATACAACATTGGATGATGAACAAAAGCATAATATTTCTAGTCAAAATGGATTGCGTCAACGAAAAAGAACTTACTCAAGTTCAAGTTCGGATAGTATGGGTTCGACAGATTCGCAAGATTCTAAATTTAATTAAATAAAACTACCTCCTGATTATATAATCACTCATGCAACTAGTCCCCTTAAATAGAGCTGCAGTATCTAGAATAGATAGACCAAATAGTAGCAACGAATCAGATATGTTATCAAAACAACAGAATTCTAAAACTATTTTTTTGATTTTTTGTACTAAATTACTTCTCCCAATATTAGTCAAAGAAGCTGAGAAGGGGACCTTGATTAACCCCCTTAAAAGCGATGCTTCGGCCGATTATGAAAAATTAAGAGATGAAATAAATTGGGAAGATCCGCAATTGTTTAAAAATAACTATAAAAGAATGTACGACTATTTAAAAACACATAACTTAACCGAATACCGCTACTCTCCTCACATAAAAAAAACCCTTTTAGCACAAATCTTTGCAATTGCTGAGCTCATCACTAGAACTCATCAAAATGCGTTACCAATTGAATATAGATTTCCATCAACATCAATTAGGGAGCCAAAGCCAAATCACATCTATAAACAGCACGAATTATTAATAGAATCTTTAAGACTAGTTTTTAAAGATTTCGATGATTTTCATTTTCAGAACTCTAAATTTTTAAGTAATGCTAATAATACCAACAAATCTATAATTAAAACTATAAATGATTTAAAACAGAATTTATCAATTTCATACCCTACTCAAACTACTCATAATACTTTCCCCATTCCTCCTTCTCGTTCCATAACTCTTCTTGGTTTGCTTACTATGGTGATACTATATAAGTCACTGCCTGGTAAATACAAGTTTATCGCATTACCCCTTATTTTTATTTCTTCAATAATTATTTCTCAACAATTTAATCGATATCAAGCAAAATTTAACCTGAGAGATAAAATTATGGACTTAAGTACCCATTTTAATGAATTATCAGAAAAAACTCAGGATAATTTATTACACAAAATACCTCTTTTTACTACTGGACTTTTATCTTTAAAACCTAGTTATTTTTATCCGAATTTATTTAAAGATGATGATACTTTTATGGGTGATCGAAGAAGGCATACTGTTGAATATGTAGTACGAAACATGGGTTTATATTTACCTCCATCTGCAAATGAAGTACCAGATCACGTGTCTCGTATATGGCATCCCATCTTGATGTTAAATTGTTATCTTGATGATGCAGCTGATGGGTGCTTACCTAAAGACTTAAAAGCGCAAGGCTATAAGCTTAGTCAACAGTATGCCAAAGATGCAGCTTTTATGTGCTTTTTTTTCATACTTAATACTCTAAAATCATCTGAATTTCAAAATTTTATTGATGATGTAAAAAGCAAGATTAAATACAGTTTTTTTACTCAAACTATCCCCTGTGAAACACTTTCTATTTCTACAGTTTCTGAAACACTTATTGATACTTTAACTCAACAAGCTCCTCAATTCTCATTTTCTTTATCACTCTTTCCCTGGTTTAAATATAATTTTCACTTATGTATGATAGATTATTTAAGTGGATGCCGTCTTGATACTGCTAAACCTCTTTGTTATAAACTTGATAACTTTAAATCTTTACGAAAACACTATACTAATTTTTTAAATAACTTAAATAAGTTTAATCAGCCAACTATAGTAGAAGCAAACTCAAAAAACTCTCTTGAATTAGCTCAACTTTTATTATCTTCAAAACCAACTTTTAAAAATCTTTTTAAATATCTTGGTGCCAATAAAGATACTTTTTCTACTAGCTATAAAGATACTTTTTCTACTAGCTATCGTTTAATGAACTTTCTTATGACATCTCATGTATTTGCATTAACAACAGAATCAAACCAATCATTATCTGTTCTACAAATTCAACAATTAACATTAAGCCATGTTTATGATTCACATCAAATGATAGATAAAAATTTTATTGATTCTAACGCCACGACACCAATGCTACAAGCTAGTTTTTTAAGTTACTTTTTCAAAAATATTCTTGATTCTATTGTAAAATTATATGACCAACAGCTTGCTCACTTGAGTATAAATCTCCCCCCCGATAAACAGCCGCCACCTTCTGTGACTCATACTTGTTTACCTAATAGAAAAGTAGAAAATTTTATCAAAAATTTTTTGAACTTATTAACAAAGAATAAAGATTTATTTAACAAACAACCAACTGAAGAGTCTTTAACCTTAAACTACTTTATTAAAAACTTTTTATCTATTCAGAAAATTAATGAACTTGTATATATAGGAAATGATTTTTATCGACACTTTAATGATGATAAGATTAACTCAATTAGACTTAACTTAACTAATATTGTAAAAAGAAACCCTCATCTTTTAAATTCATTAATAGAACTCTATATCTTTTTTGAACAAATAGGATCTACACAACTTTTAGCAAAATATGCAAATGATATTGATTGCTTTGGAGAAATTACTGGCCATGAATTTACGCTTACTCCTGTTTCTTATGCTTTACTTGGCTTTAGCACACCTGAACAATTTCAAAAGCTCCTTCGTAATCTTTTAGAACTGGACGGGGCTACGGAAATTTCCAAAGATTCTTTGTTAGAATATCTTACAAAAGCTGAGTACCAGTACTTAACTGATGCTCACCGTTATTTCCTCACTCAGATTCAAGATATCCCTCATAGAAAAAAAGCACAAAACATCGAAAAAAATCTACGACACATTGAAAAAAATTTTCGTGATATCATTGGTGAATTTAAACAAAAACTTATTGATCATTATACTGCCCAAGATTTTTTCAGTTTATATCTATACGAAACACAAAAAATACAAAAACCACAAATAACACCTAATGTTATTCATTCAATTGTAAATAACTTAACCAAGATTCTTGATATGTATATAAAACGCTTAAAACATGATCTCAAGAAACATTTAGTAATAGATATACCCCCTAATCAAACAACAGAACATGAAAAACCATTAAATATTGCACTAAAATTATTGCCAAAACAGGCTGATTTACAAGCAACATTATCAGATGGGTCGCCTACTAATCACACAAAATTCTTTGACTCCCCCGTTTAACATTCTTTGTATTATTATGTAAATTTTTAATGTTATTTGATATAACTAACTTAAATGGTTAAACAACTTTTTAATATTATTTTTAATTTTGGCGTTCCTGATACTATCCTTCCAAATAAAAAGCGTGTCATTGTTTTAACCAATCAAATTACGGTTTTTTATCTTTTAAGTTGCGTTCCTTATTTTTTTATTTTTTATGTCTTAAATTTACCTTCTGCTTTTTTTTATACGACATTTGTTCCTCTCTCTTACCTTATTGTTTTTTTATTTCATAAAATAAAACTATTTTTATTCTCACGTTTTTATCTTATTTTTATTAATTCCCTTATTTTTTCATTTTATTCTTGTTTACTAGGTAAAGAATCCGGAGCTCACCTATTATTATTTCCCTTATTTTGCTTTTCTTTTATCTTATTTCGAAAATCAAATGTTTTAATTCAAATTTTAGCGTTTTGTATCCCTCTTACAACTCATTATCTTCTTGAAATTACTTCCTACCAACTGTTTCCTTCAACTCTTATTCCTACATTAACTCAAAACATATTAAATTATTTTGCTATTTTCACTAGCTACTCAATGATTGGTTTTACGTTATACTCTTTTTTAGTTGATAATTTATTATCTGAAAAAAAACTTAATATTGCTATTAATCGTGCTAAAGAACGTAAAACTATGCTTGAAAAAGCGTCTCAGCAAGTTGCTTATGCTACACTTACGCGTGGTATCGCACATGAAATTGGGAACCCTATGGCTATGATCTTATCTAGTATTGAATTGTTAGAAGAAAACCTTCATGATCCTATTAAATCGACAGAATACATCGCTACCACCAAATCTAGTATTTTACGCCTTAAATCTATCACCTCCACTATGCTTCAATATGGAAAACCAACCTCTCATATTAAAGAGTGTATTGATATCAATACACTTATTGATGATGCGGATACTCTTTGCCAGGCAGAATTTAAAAAAAGACGTATATCGCTGATTAAAAAGTTAGATCCTAATCTTCCTAAACTCAATCTTGATGTTAATAGCATGAGCCAAGTGTTTTTAAATATTATCTTAAATAGCATCGAAGCTATTGAACAAGCTGGATCTATCACCATCTCTTCTTCGTTAGAGGATGCTAAATCTCAAATAAAAATATCCTTTTTAGATACAGGAAAAGGTATTCCTCATAATACACTTACTAAAATTTTTGACCCTTTCTATACATCCAACCCTGCTAAAACAGGACTAGGCTTACCTATGGTATTAAAAACGATTGATGCTCATGGGGGAAGTGTATCGGTGCAATCTTCTGTTCAAAAATACACCCTTTTTGATATCACTCTTCCTATTTCTCATCCAACTTAAATGATGATATAAATCGCTTGATATTTTCCTTATCTATAATAGGTGGCAATGTAATCTTTTCGTAAATATTATTATTATTTAAGTTGGGAAAAACTTGATATACATCTTCCATTATAAATGATTTGTTATTTTTCTTTTTAAATTTAAATAGTGATTCTAATATCACACATTTTTGCTCAAAATTAATTTGCTTACAAAAAAACTCCTGTAATGCTTTTTCCTGAATAATCGCTTTTTTATTTTCAATTTCTGCTTTTTCAATAGAGGTTAATAAATCTTTTTTCATAATAGGTTTTTGTAAATAATCAGCTACACCAATTTTTAATACATTCGATGCCGTATCTATTAAATCAAATGCTGTTACTACAATAATTTGTATTAGCGGATTATAAGATTTAATTACCTGAATCAACTCTACCCCATCCATGTCATTTAAAAACAAATCAACGATTGCTATACCATATTTTTTTTCTTTTAATTTTTCTACGGCTTCTTTTCCACCTTCTACGGCTGTTACTTGGGAATAACAGGTTGAAACCATATCCACTAGCAATTTTCTAAATATATGTTCATCTTCTACAATTAATAATGAACTTTTTTCCATTGCTTTTAAGCTATTGTCATACCATTTATTATATTGTGCTATCGTTTCATTTAGTTCACTAGATTTAGATTGAACTTGATAATAATCTATCATCTCAAATAAACTGGAATTAATGGGCTGTTGTATCTTAGCATTATCAATTTTATAGGCAGATGTTTCTGATTTTTGAAATAATGAATTTACTGACATAACAACTTTACTTAATACATCATCTCCAATAATAAAGTCATACACCCCTTTTTCTAACCCTTTGGTTACTTCTTCAATTGATGAAAATGATGAATACACAATAACTTTACAATTTTTTGACTTTATCACAACCTGCTCAATAACATCTTCATATGACATATCTTCAATTAATGTTGATATCAATATTATGCTATTGTCTATATTCTCTTCTAGTGTTTCTACTGCTTCTTTTGCATTATCATAAAAGTTGATAGGACAGTTTAACGTTACATTCTCTTTAATAATCTCGTAATCATTTTTATATAGTGATATCAATATTATTTTATTTATCATAATTATATTTTCCCTTTATAAGTTCAAATCTCTTGACTTGATCATCATTGGCTTATAGAATCAACAAGCTTAAACTGAATCATATTCAGATAGAGATTATATTTTATTATAAGAGAGGCAAACGTGGAAGAAGATCTTAAAGAAGTCGTGACAATGAGACAATTACTAGAATGTGGTGTTCATTTTGGCCATCAAACTAAACGCTGGAACCCTAAAATGAAGAAGTATATATTTACCTCTCGAAATGGAATTCATGTTATTGATTTACAACAATCTATTCAGCTCATTAATGTTGCTTATGAATTTGTTAAAGAAATTGTTAAAAATGATGGTATTATTCTATTTGTTGGAACTAAAAAACAAGCTCAAGATGCTGTAAAAGAAGAATCTGAACGCAGTGAAATGCCTTACGTCAATTTCCGCTGGTTAGGTGGTACATTAACTAATATCTCTACGATTAGGCAAAGTATCAACAAATTAAAAGATTTTGAAAAAATGAAAGAATCTGGTGAATTAGAACTATTATCTAAAAAAGAACAATCTAAAAAAACAAAAAATTATACCAAATTATCAAATATGTTTGATGGTATTAAATCTATGCTGAAGTTACCTTCTGCTCTTTTTATTATTGATACACAAAAAGAACAATTAGCTATTCAAGAAGCAAAAAAATTAAATATCCCAATTATTGGAGTTGTTGATACAAATGCTAACCCTCAAGAAATTGATTACCCTATCCCTGCTAACGATGATGCCATTCGTGCTGTTAAGTTAGTTTGCTCTATCATGGCTGATGCTGTTGTATCTGGGACAGCTGAAAGAATTGCAAAAGGTGACTTGCCTGATCAATCTACAGAAGATGAAACATCTTTAGAAGATGTCTCTGCAAAATCAGTAGACAAAGAAGTACCTTCAAAAAAACAAACTAAGACTGAAACTAAAGCTAAAACTGAAAGCAAAACTAAAACTGAAACCAAAGCTAAGACTGAAACTAAAGCTAAAACCGAAACTAAAGCTAAGACTGAAACTAAAGCTAAGACTGAAACTAAAGCTAAGACTGAAACTAAAGCCAAGACTGAAACTAAAGCCAAGACTGAAACTAAAGCCAAGACTGAAACTAAAGCTAAAACTGAAACCAAAGCTAAAACTGAAACTAAAGCCAAGACTGTAACCAAAGCTAAGACTGCAACTAAGGCTAAAACTGAAACCAAAGCTAAAACTGAAACTAAAGCTAAAACTAAAGCAGCAACTACAAAAAAAGAAAAGGCGGAATAAATCATGTCAATAACTGCAAGCCAAGTTAATGAATTAAGAAGTAAAACAGGTGTCGGTCTTATGGATTGCAAGAAAGTTCTTGTAGAAACTAATGGAGATATTGATGATGCTGTTAAAAAATTAAGAGAAAAAGGGTTAGCTAAAGCTGCTAAAAAATCCGATCGATCCACTACTGAAGGCAGGATTTTTGTTCAATCTGACAAATCTAATACCAATGCTGTCATTTTAGAATTAAACTGCGAAACTGATTTTGTCGGTTCAAATGAATTATTTTCTCAATGTGGTTCGGAAATTGCTTCTGCTATTTTAACTAACTCTATCAACACACTTGATGAACTTAGTAAATCTACCATCAATAATATGGCTTACTCTGATTTCATATCTGATTATGTTGTAAAACTTGGTGAAAATATTAGTGTTAAACAGTTTCAACTAGTATCTAACCAAACTTTTATCGAAACGTATATTCATATGAATGGTAAAATTGGTGTTTTAGTTTCATTTGATACAGTTATAGAGACTGAGTTATCAAAAGGTGTAGCAATGCATGTTGCGGCTGCTAACCCTGCCTACTTGGCTATCGATGATGTTGATTCTACTGAAATTAATAACGAAAAAGAAATTATTCGATCTCAATCTTTAAAAGAAGGTAAACCAGAAGCTATTTTGGATAAAATTGTTGAAGGGAGATTATCAAAATATTTTAAAGAAATCTGTTTGCTTGAACAAGCTTATATTAAAGATGATAAGCAATCTATTAAAGCGATATTACCTAATAATTCTTCTATTATTTCTTTTGTTCGCTTTTCTATAGGATAGTGCGCGAGTACTTTGAACAATTAGAAGCTCAGTTACTAGCTTCTTATGCCGTTAAAAGTGTTTCATCTTATGGTAGATCCTTTAAAGAAGACTCGTCACTAACGCGTACTTGTTTTCAACGTGATAGAGATCGTATTGTACATTCAAAATCATTTCGTCGCTTAAAAGATAAAACTCAAGTTTTTATTGCTAATGTCTCAGATCATTATCGATCGCGCCTTACTCATACTATTGAAGTGGCTCAAATCTCACGTCATTTGGCACGATTACTCCGGCTTAATGAAGATTTAGCTGAATGTATAGCATTTGCTCATGATCTTGGGCATACTCCTTTTGGTCATTCTGGTGAAGATGAATTAAATAACCTGTTAAAAAAATGTGGTGGTTTTGAACATAACTTACATAGTTTACGTCTTGTTGAAGAAATTGAACAAAAGTACCCCTCATTTCCAGGTCTTAATCTTAGCTTTGAAGTTAAAGAAGGGTTAAAAAAACATGAAACCCCTTGGGATACCCCTAATCAAAAAAATGCGTATATTACACTGGAAGCTCAAGTTGCCAATATTGCTGATGAAATTGCTTATAATAACCATGATATTGATGATGGTTTATCCTCTGGTATTCTTAATATTGAAGATCTTATTAAACATGTTGATCTATTTAAACAAGCTAATCATATTATTTCTAACGACTATAGTAATTTACAATCTCATGAAAGAACCCATTTAATTAATAGTCATATTATCTCGCAGCAAGTACTGAATGCTTATGAAACATCTTGCTCCCAAATTGAACAGAGTACTATCTCTTCGTTAGAAGATTTACAGCATAGTGATAAACCTCTTATTTCTTTTGATAAAAACTTATCCAAACAAAATACTCAATTACGACATTACTTGTATAAAAACTTTTATCAAAGCCCCTCCATTGTGAACTTAAATAATTATGGCAAAGATACTATTCATACTATTTTTTCTTTTTTACTATCAAAACCCGAATTTGTACCAACATCCTTTCTTAATTTACATTATCATAAGGGGTACTCTCGTGAACTGATGATTGGCTACTTTATTGCTGGCATGACAGATAGCTATGCTTCTCGCTTCTGTCAAATTCATGGCTTAAATTAATGTTTTTTAAGCACTGTTTTTAGTATTAATTTGTCAAACTTATTTGATATAGGTATACTTATTTTTTAATTAAACTGAATTTTTATTATAAATAAAGGAGTTTTCTAATGCCTACAAAACAAATTACTGATTCAACATTTAGTGACCTATTATCTCAAGCTGATTCAAAATTAGTTGTCGTTGATTTCTGGGCAGACTGGTGTGGCCCTTGTAAAATGCTAGCACCGACACTTGAATCTCTTAGTGATAAACTCGCTGATTCTATTGAAATTTTCAAATTAAATACGGACGATAATCCCCAAAAAGCTCAGGAATTTCAAATAACATCCATTCCTTGTTGTATTTTATTTAAAAACTCTCAGGAAGTTCACCGTATTATCGGCCATAAATCAGAAGATGCGTTTGAGGCTGAATTAACGCCTTTTCTCTAAGAATTTTCTCATTATTTTGAAATATATTTTTCTTATTATTGTAGCTATTATTTTACCATCAAAGGGCTTATTAGCTGACTCATTTGATACTCATTTTAATTTAGTTTTACCCTTAACTTACAATCAACTTCACTTACAATTTCCTGATAATAAATTAACGGATATTTCTACGCTTGATATTAGTATGATTTCTAAACGTAAATCTCCCATGTTTTGGCCTCAACGTATTCCCTTTGCCGCTGGTATTAGTACCAAACAAAATAATTTATTTTATTATAAATTTGAACCACTTGGTTTCTCACAATTAATTGACATTCCGATTGCTGATCCTCCGATTTATGATGTTTCTATTACAGAAGATGGGGCTATTTTTTCTATTACATCTAACAATTTTTATATCCACCATTATGACTTTAAATCAGAAACTATCTCTGAACAGTCTAAGACCTCAGTTCAATCTCCTATTAAATGTGTATCCAACCATCTTTTTAAAGTAGGCTTGTTATTTTCTAATTCCATAGAACTATATCGTTATCGAAATGATAAACTATCTCTCTTAAAATCTATTACTAGTAAAGTTAATTCTGCTTTATCAGATTATATATGCCTTAACATGGCCATTAACTCTAAAGGCTATATTCTTGTTATTTGTGAAACAGATCTGTTATTTTTTTCCCCTCATGGTATTTTACTAACGTCAACTCCTAATACCAATTCCTATCAATTTGCTGATTTCACATCGTATGGTGATTTTATTTTAGGTTCTTCTAAGAATACGATACTTGCTAAATATACTTTTACCGGAACTCTCTTATTTACTACGTCTTACTTAAAACCCTCTAACCTTTTATCAGATATTATTATCTATCAACCTTATGGCAATTTATGCCTATTCTCAACAGATTCTGGGGCTTACTACACCATGAAGACTTCGCTTACTGTGGATCATACTTCTTATACTCCTAGCGATACTAACCTATCGATTGATTCAAAATTTAAAATCACATTTCCATCTATAGTCAGCATTAGTATTATTGATGCTGAAAATAATATTGTTTTTCTTGAAAAAGAAAAAAAATTTATTGCTGGTAATCATGAATTTTCCTGGGTTAATCTTGATCCTAATATACAAAAAAAATCTATTAATTTTACGGCTAAGGGATTATACTCCAATTCAAACACTATCAAAATTAGTGTCCCTTTAACACAATCATTATGACTTTATATAAAATAGGCGATATTTGTGATTTATTAACGATTACACCTAGAACTATTCGCTATTATGATCAACTTGGGTTATTACCTAATATTAAGCGTAGTGATGGCTATACACGTCTTTTTGATCAACATGATATTGATATGATTACATCTATTCGTCATCTTCAAAAATCAGAATCACTACCTCTTAGCTCTATCAAAGAACGTTTGTTTCCCAAAAATCTTGCTGGAAAAGATGTTATTCTTATTACAGATTCTTTTTCCCAAAAAATGCTTCCTTTATCATCTGATTTAACTATTATTCCATTTGATGAAACAGCAACTCGTGCGAATCAATCCAAACAATTATATCAGTTTCTTCATTCTAACCAAAATAAGTCGACCATTTATATTTGTTTTTTTCATGAGTCATTATCTCCGGCATATGCTTCTATTGCTAAAAAATTTCCTGATAACTCTTATTTTCTTTATCCATTAAAACATTATGGTATGTCCCATTATATGATTTCTCACTATATTTATTCTAATTTAAGCCATTTTTCTAATTTAGAAGAGCTCCATTTGGTCATTAACCGTCTTATAACACGTGGATTTTCATTATGTTTTTTAGATTCATTAAATACCTATGTGTCGGTTCAAGATCAATTTAAATCTCATCATAACTTTTTCAACTGTGTCACTGATTATCATCCTATTATCTTATCAACTAATACGTCACAATCTACTGTAACATTTTATGCTAATTTCTTAGATAAGGTTAGCGATATTGCTATCATGATCGATACTCTTTTACATAAACAGAAACGATATGTTCAAGAGGCTTGTATTTTTTATTCTCACTCTAATTCTTTTGCTAATGCTCTTAAACAAGAACTTGTTAATCATTGTCCTAATTTTTCTTGTTCCATTTCAAAAATTAATAATTGGCCTTATACTGACAATCAAGTAAACTTTATTTCAATAATTTAAGGAGAAAGTATATGGCAAATGTAATGATTATGATGGGATCTAAATCAGATATGGAAATTATGAAAAAAGCTCAGGATTTATTATCAAGTTATGATATTAAGTCTACCATTGAAGTCGCTTCTGCTCACAGAAACCCAGAGCGCGTTCATAATATAGCAAAAGATGTTGAAGATAATTATGATATCGTTATTGCGGGCGCAGGCATGGCAGCTCATTTAGCTGGTGTTATGGCCTCTTTAGTTACCAAACCTGTTATAGGGGTTCCTATTAATGCTTCTTTAAATGGACTTGATTCTTTATTATCAGTTTCTCAAATGCCTCCCGGCATTCCTGTTGCAACGGTTGCTATTAATGGATCTAAAAATGCAGCTATTTTAGCTATGGAAATTTTAGCATTATCCAATGCTGATATAAAACAAAAGCTTATTTCGTTACGGGATGACTTTAATAAATAATGCACTTTCTTGATTATATGATTATTGCAATGCTTGGCTATAACGGCTTTGCTGGATTGCGCCAAGGTGCTGTTCGTATGATTAATGGAATTTTAGGTATTATTATCGCAACCTCTTTATCAAAGACTATCTTTGAAATGACATTTGATCAATTTTCGCAGTTTATACCTTTTTTTGGGTCATATCCTTTTTTATATTTTGGTTTATGTTTTCTTATTTTAATTGTAATCTGTCAGATTATTGCTCAATTTATCCATACCGTTTTTAATTGGTCTGGTATGGGGGTTGCCAATCATGTTCTCGGGCTTATCTTAGGTGGACTTCGAGGTCTTTTTATTATCTTAATTTTTGTTGTTCCTTTAATGCTTACAAAGCCTGATTTTATCTTACAATCATCTCTAATTTATCAATCAGCACCTGTTATAACGATCATTATTGAGCTATTAAATGAATCCGGACTTTTTGATATGTTATTCCAATCCCTATCTAGTGAAACCTTATCCATCCCTAAAGGAGTTTTAGAATGACAAAACATATTATTTGTTTAGGAGATGGCATGGCTGATCATCCTATTGCTTCTTTAGATAATAAAACTCCTCTGGAAGTTGCTAGTACTCCACATATTGATTTTATTAGTAAACAAGGCTGTCTTGGTATGGTCGATACGGTTCCTCCAGGATTTAATCCAGGCTCTGATGTTGCTAATATGGGAATTTTAGGGTTTGATCCAGCTCTTTATTACACAGGACGAGGCCCGATTGAAGCGGCAAGTTTAAATGTAGATTGTAATGATGATGATTTGATTTTTCGCTGTAACTTAGTAACCATTGATAATAATATTATGACAGATTTTACAGCAGGTCATATTTCCTCAGAAGAAAGTCATGTTTTAATTAAAGAATTAAATGAAGGTTTTTCAGATAGTCCGATTCGATTTGTTGCTGGCGTTAGCTATCGACATATTATGATTGCCCCTGCTTCCTTTTCAGCGCTACAAACAGTTGCCCCTCATGATATTACAGATAATAACGTCTCTTCTTTTTGGCCTCAAGGAAATACAATGCATGCTTTTAAAGATATTATTAATAAGGCTAACACTATATTAACCTCTTCTAAGATTAATCAAGCTCGTGCTCATGCCCAGAAAAAAATTGCCAATAGTATTTGGCCTTGGAGTCAAGGTAAATACCCAAAAATGGAATCCTTTTTTACCAAATACAAAAAAACAGGTGGTATTGTTACCGCGGTTGATTTATTAAAAGGTCTTGGTTGCCTTGTTGATTTAGAAACTCCCCATGTTCCTGGAGCTACTGGTTTTATTGATACTAATTATGCTAATAAAATTTCTGCCGCTAAAGATATCTTAAACCATCATGATTTTTGCTATATTCATATTGAAGCCCCTGATGAAGCAGGTCATATGGGTGATGTTGATCTTAAAATTAAAGCTATTGAAGACTTTGATACCTATGTTGTAAAACCTATGCTTGATTATATCAATGATCAGCCTGATTCTGTTATTATGGTTTTACCAGATCATCCTACCCCATGTGATATTAAAACTCATACACATGAACCTGTTCCTTTTTGTTTTTATTATCCAACATATCAAGCAGGATCTGATCTTCCTTATTCAGAAAAAACAGCCTTAGCTACTAAGGTTCATTACTCAACGCCATGGTCTCTTTTAACATCGTTCTTAAATGAATCTCCTTAATTTTACTTTTAACACTTTTTATTGTGTTTAAATGGAAAAATAGTTCATTACGATTTACACTATATAAAACCCTATGAAATCATTTATTTTTATTGCTAAATTAGTATCTTTTATTTTTCTGTTTTCTGTCACTATTATTAGTATTGTCATTATCTTATTTTTATTTAGTAATTTACCTCAATCTTATGCTAAAAACTGGTTAGAATCTTATCTTCAAAATACGCTTTCTATTAATGCGAATTTTCAATCACTTCGAGGTAATATTTATGATTCGATTACTATTGAAAATATCCAAATCTTAGATTCTAATCATCCGGACGCTTATGATGTTGTATCCATTCAAAAAGCGTCTCTATCATTCAATATATTTAAACTTATTTTCTACAATGATAAATTACAATCTATTAATCATCTTAATCTTGATGGAGTTGATTATTATCTTATTCGTGATGCCAATGGTAAATGGCGACATGTTTCATTAACAGCTACTACTCATAATAATAATCAATTTTTAGGTAATATTTTTATTAATAATTTTTCTCTTCATTATCATGATTATCGAGGATGGAAAAAGGAACCTCTTATAGCTCCTTTTCAAACGACAATAGAGCAATTATCTGGCACTTTAACATTTGATACCCCTAATAAAGGTATTTTGAATTTAGAAGGTCAACTTATGAGTTCAGGAAAACCCTTTGTTATAGCTGGATATATTACACCTAGTTCTAAAGATTATTTAATACAATTTAATACGCCTTCTATGTCAATTAATAAATGGGGGTCCTATGTTATTCCTCAAGATGGATTTTCTGATATGCAAGGTTCTGGTTCTATGACTGGCTACATAACTAGTAAAAAGTATCCTACTGATAGCAAACTTCCTTTTTGGTATGATATTTCCTTTGACATTACTCATGGTTCCATTCTAACACCCTTTATTGATTCACTGATAAGCTCTGCTAATGGTACTCTAACTATTTCTCAAGGTATATTTGATGCTGATTTCTTTCGCTCTATGAAACCATATCTATCTGCTTCTGAAGCAAAAAAACTTGAGTCTACATTTAAAGAAAATGGGTTTACGGATAGTAGTTTTTGCTTAACGAATCAAGCGCCTACAGGTATTAAATCTCGTCAACTTCATCCTAAATCTCATATTCAGCGACATATTGAAACAACATTATTAAATCCTAAATTCTTATTAACCTTTAATGATATTTCTGGAAATGTATCTTCAATTCCAGTCACATTTAATGGAACCTTAAACTTGAATGACCGATGGATAGAATTTGCTTTTAATAGTGATCATGCTGATAGTGCTCAATTAGAAGCTATTTTTCCAGCTCTTGAGATCTTGTCCTTAAAGCATCCTGCCACTATTGATCTTAGTATTTTTGGAAATCTAAATAATCCCATTACAAAAGGTTCTTTTTACTCTGATAAAATTCGTTGTTTTAACCAAGATGTTACTGATATTCATGGTAAATTTAAATTTTATAATAATGTGTTTGACTTAAATTTAGGAAAAGGTATTTACTATGATAGTTTATTAGCAGGCAATTTACGTTTGAATAACCTTATGACATCTCCTTATATTGATTCTAAATTTTTTCTCTCTGATCTTGCTTTAACAAGTGTTGTTGATGATTCTATTATTACTGGGAATATTGATATTTCTCTTACCCTTACCGGGCCTGTAACAACCATTACTGGTAATATTGATGTTTTATCAACCGATACCTCTTTTTTTAATCAATCCTTAAATGCTTATAATGGATCTATTCTTATCACAGCTAACGCTGTTACTATTTCATCAGGGAATTTATATATCAATGATAGTATTAGTCCCTTACTAGTTGATTTATCTCTTTCTTCTGATTATTTAGAAATTACTGCTTCTGGAAATGATATTTTATTTTTTGATCCTTTATCAAATTTTTCTAAAAATTCTTCTTTTTTAAATTTAAATGGTTATGCTATATACCCCTTACATCAAACACAACTACCTTACTTTCCTAATCAAGGTTTTCTTAATGCGAATCTTGTAACTCCTTATCTTAATAATCAACGGTATGATCAATTAGCTACTGCCATAAAATTTAATACCACACATTTATCTTTAGAAAATCTTATACTTCATAAAAATGACTCTAATCTTTTGTTATCAGGGACCTTATCTCCTGATTTAACATCTTCCTTTGATTTATCAATTAATAATATAGATACAGGTATTATTCCTTATATTAATAGTGTTATTCCTCAAGCTTTTTCTCCTTTTTCTGCAACAATAAAAAAATGCTCAACTACCTTAACTTATTCAAAACGTAAGGGACTGTCAGGCAATGGTCATATCGATTTAGCGAAGGTTGATTTAAAGGCTTTATCATTTGATTCTATTAATTCAGCGGTATCATTTTCTAATCATATGATTGTTTTTGATAGTCTTAATCTTTTTAAAGATACGAGTGTTATGAATTTAAAAGGAAACTTTAACATCAATAATCCATCGCTATCTCTTGATATTATGTATCCTTCTAAATTTAATTTATCTTTGCTGTCTTCATTTTATGATGACCCTATGTCTATTTCAGGTGAAACAATGGTATCTGGAAATTTTTCTTATTCACCTAATTACTACACTCTTAATGGTAAGATTACAGCCCCAACTATCATGATTAATAATATCTCATTTTTAGATAATTTAGCTAACTTTACACTATCTAATACTAGCTTAACTATTCATACCTTGAAAACCAATATTGATAAAGGCTCTTTGTTACTTGATGGACGTATCAATCATCATAATTTTCGTGATTTTTCTTATCGTCTTAATTCCACTTTTAATAATGTCCCCATTTTTAAATTACAAAAGGTATCCCTCCCGTTCCATTCAGCGATCTCTAACTCATTATCTTATAATCAATCATCTTTTGATGACTTAACTATTTCCTCTCCTTTCAATAATGAGGCTTCGATTGTTCTTCTTTCTCCTTTTTCTTCACAAAGTGAATATGATTTTATTCAATCTATTAATTCTTACAGTAAAAAAACATCATCTCAATCCTTTAGGTTTCCTAAGCTATTGGATGGTTATCTTTCTGGAAGTTTATTAATTAATAAAGATACGTCTATGTTTCCTATATTAGATGGCGCTATTTCCTTTTATAACTTTTCAACTCATTTATTAGATGCCAAATCTATCGATATCTCACTTACGCCAAAGGATGAATCAACTCATTTTTTATGTAGCTTTAATCATGGACTTCTTAATCAATATGCTTTTAAAAACTCGTTTGTTAGTGGGTCTATTTCTAAAGAGTATCAGCTTTCAATTAACAAGACTCATTTTTCTGGATCTGATTTTACTATCGAAAATTTTCTTTCTGGAACTCTATCTATTCCTCACTCACAATCACGTTCTCCGCATGGTTTAGATCTGTATTTAAATCTTAGTAATGACAACATGTCTATTATTCCCTTATTGTTTAACTCTATCTCAGATCTTGATTATACAGGAAAACTTTTACTTCATGTTAGTGGCTCACTTGAAAACCCTTTTATTAATACCCTTGTGAACTCTGATCATGATTTATCTCTTAATCTTTCGTCTCAAAAATCCTACCATGTTAAGGCTCCTTCTTTTTTAATCTCTGATAATATTCTTGATTTTCCTAAGCTTATGATTACTCCGATTCATTCTAATCCATCATCATCTCAAAATAATAATGAAACATCGTTTTCAGGTACTATAACGCTCAACTCCTTTGATCTTACTAATTTCGAGTCTATTATTTCTAGCGTTAATATCTTTATGTCTGATCAATCGTTTGTTGTAGCTAATTCATTTCTTAATGGGGATGTTTCTATGACTGATACGTCATTATCAGGGACTCTTATTACCCCTTTAAATGGGGATAACCCGTTACAATTTTATGATAGTCAAAATACAGATCTTCCCAATTTTAAATCTACTATTCAGTTGTCGGATAGCGAAATTTCTTTTTCAAAAAAACAAAAACCATTTCCTATTCCTGTTTTTCTAGACCTAAAGATTAACATTAATGACAATGTTCTATTTTCTGGACCTATCCTTGGTAATAGCTTTTTTGGGATTTCTGCTGATTTAGATTTTGATAAAACTGATAGCCCTCTTCTCTTTAGAGGTCCTTTACATAATCTTGAAATTAGTAATCAACTTCCTATTTCTTCGGGATCATTAACTATCTTTAATAGAAACTTTGAAATTTTAATTCCTTCTCAACAACAAATTTATGCGAATAACGGATCAATTGTATTAAATGGTATTAATATGGCAAACACGCTTGATCCTAATGGAAATACGCTGATCACTCCTTTATTATCTCTTAAATCATTATATGTTAGGGAAAATGATATGACAGTTACTAACAATGAGTCTTTGCCATACACTCATATTGTTATGACGATCGATGATACGTTAAGTAGTATTGGAAATATATATTTTGATATTTTTGAAAGTGTCCATGAATCGCCTAATAATATTTCAGAACTTGCCTTTATCAAGCAATATGCTATATCAAATCAAAATATTGTAGATTCTAACCTTGCGGCTAATTCCGATATTACTGAATTACTTCAATTATTAATCCCTGAAATTTATCTTGATGATTCAGCTGCTGGTTTTCAAACCATTGGAGAAACTCAAATTAATACATTAATTCGTCGCAGTATATTACGTCCACTTGAAAAAAATCTTGCTAAGCAAATTGGCTTAAACGATTTAAAAATCAACTATAATCTAGGTGAAAAAATTATTGCTGGAACGGATAGTACATTGGGGCTTCAGTTTATGAAAAATATTTTATCAGATCGGCTTGTTTTAAACTTATCTACCCAAATGGATCTATCTGAAGATAATAATTCAAATCAAACTAACAGTATGGAACTTTCTGAAATAAAATTGTCATATTATTTACTTAAAAATAAAAACTTATCGCTTAATTATTCAAGCTATAAAAATCAGCTTGATAATACTGACAATTACTTATCCAAATTCTCCATGAGATATGACTATGAATATTAAGTGGATTATCGTTTGTTGTTTTTTACTTGTTAGTTCTGTTTATTCTAATATCAATACAACCCAACCTATTAACGATATTAAATTTGTTGGTTTAACTTCTTCACTGGCTCAACAAGCGGTTGAATCACTTACTCTGCAAACATTATCAAATTCTACTGCATCGTTAAGGCAGCTAAAAGCTGATATCCATACTATTTATCAAACGGGTTATTTTTCTGAAGTTACTATCAATAGTGATATTATTGATGATAATCATATCCTTTCTTTTTATCTTACTGAAAATTTACCTATTAATGATATTACCGTTACGGCTTCAAGTGATAGACTTAAAACGATCGTCTATACGGCCTTCTCTTCGTTATTAAATTCTCCCTTAAACTCCATAACGCTTGAACGTTTAAAACAAGCTACTATTCTCTCGACTAAACAAGCTGGTTTTGATTTTTTTGATTTGTCAGACATTATTTATGATAAAGCATCACAATCGTTACAGATTACTGTTACTGAAGTCTTGATAGAGGATATTATATTTGTTGGCCTAGAAAATATTAAGCCAGCTATTTTAATACGTGAAATGACACAAAAAAATGACATGATTTTTAATTCTCTTGATCTTAGAAAAGATCGAGAGAGACTGATTCGCTTGGGGTATTTTAATAGTATTTCATCTCCAGAATTTTCTAAAGGGGCTTCTTCTAACCTTATTAAAATTAAATTTAATGTTGTTGAAAAAAAATTAAATAAAATATCATTTGGTTTAGAGCAAGATCAACTTCTATATTATGGATTTGTTAGTAATCGTCGTCATAATTTTTTAATGAATAGTGATTTAATTACATTAAAAACGCAAGTTCAATTAGAAGAATCTAACATTAAATTTGACCGTTATGCTATTGGGTATACTCAACCTTGGCTGTTTAACCGATATAATATTGGAGGGTCTCTTTTATTTTATAATTTAGAAAAACAAGAGGTGGTTAATAACCAAACGACTAGAAGTTTAAGGCAAGGTCAAAAATTTGGAATTATGCTTCCTTTTTCTGACTTCTTTAGCCTTAACTCTTATTTAAAATTTGAAAATATTTCTCAACTTTTTGAATCAGATAACATCGCTCCTTATTCTATTCACTCTTATGAAATGATTATGTTATTTGAAACCATTAGGAATAGCATGGATCCGAAACAAGGTTCTCGTATTTATTTTAATATCGAACAAGGTAATCATTTAGGCTTTATCAGACTTGGTGGTTTATCCTTTACTCGTTTATCTAGCTCTATTTCTTATTATCGTAGTGTTGCTTCAAACTTAGTATTAGCCTCACGCCTTAAAGGAGGAATCTTTTATCCTATTCAAGAATCTATTTATACATATGAACATGAATATTTTATCTTAGGAGGCTCTCGATCTATTCGAGGTTATAATGAAGCTGATAGTCTTTTTAGTGGTAGGCGTCATTTATTAATGAATCTTGAACTACGTTATTCATTCTTAACTAATTTTCAATCTGTTTTATTTGTTGACTATGGCAATGCCTTTAATCAACGTATCATTCTTGCTGATTTTAATTTAGGTTATGGAATAGGTCTTCGTTACCATACTCCTATTGGCCCTATTCGAATTGATTTTTCGCAAGGAGATCCTGATTTTTATATTCACTTTGGTTTAGGTCATGTTTTTTAGGCTTATCAATTTTTATAATTTAATTCATAATATATTGATATGTTTCTTAAAAAATCAAATTTTGGTTTTACATTAATGGAAATGCTTATTGTAGTTACCATTATTGGTATTTTATCGGCTATTGTTGTTCCTCGCTTACAATCTAATGTTAATGATGCTAGAGAATCTCGCTTTGATGCTGAAAGGGCACGTATCAATACCCAACTTGAATTATTTAATTTTCTTAACGGTTATTATCCAATACAAATGTCTAATGAACATTGGTCTAATCCAGAAAGTGGTTGTATGTGCCAGTATACTTACTTTTTTCCCGAAGGTGTTCCGACAAGTTCAGTATATGGAACCCCATGGAATTATGATAATGTCTTAGGAAGAATTACTGGAGAAGATAACTAACAGCTAATACTAAACTGTTTGTTATTTTAATCATGTCACTAAATTTCTAAATCTGGTAATTGTGTCTTAATAGTGTCCGTTACTAAATTATTTAATTCTTGATATCGTTCTTTTGATACCGGTTCATTCTTCCCAATAGCTGTAAGCTCTATATCGGATACGTTATTTAAGTTAGGTAACTGTATCTTTATGATATCTGATGTTATGTTATGTAATTCTTTATAGCGCTCTTTCGAAATAATCTCATTTTTATTAACACCAGAAATTCCACCCTCTACTACCGTATTGTAAAACGCTTTTACGGGCTTTTGTATTGACTCTTTGGGATCTAGTTTAGCTTTCTTTTTTTTATGAGTAAGAACCTCTTCTTGCTCACCTACTAACTCTGCTAAAATTTTGTCAAAGTTTATATCAAAATCATTGTTAGCTTGTGATTTCTGGTTTTTATTATCATTATTCTGTATCGATCCGAGGCCGTGCCCCTCTATTTGTGTCATCTTTTATCACCTTTTTTCTTATTACACCTTATATAACGAAAAATTTAAAGTAAAACTTGTATGTTATTTTTCTGTTATTCTAGTTTTACTATAGATCTCATTCCTTACAAAAACAATATTATCGTTTACTTATATATAAATTATATAAAATTATATGTTTAACAATTCTTTATAAGGGGCATATAGTGATATTAAAAGATAGAAATGTATTGGAAAAATAAAGAATCTTACCGTTAATTTACAGTTTATCAAAATAGTCTAGTTTTACCGTTGTTTTACTATTAATAAAAGATTGAAAAGGAGAGATTCTATGCCAAAACATTTATTTCGCATTTTATGTGCCTGTTTTCTCAGTTTATCGCTATTATTAACATCCTGTGGAAATTTATTAGATGATCCTTCATCTAGTGATTCTGACACATCTCGTGGAGCTCTTTCTATGGGTTCTATTACAACGGCTTCATTTCCTATTACATTTATGGAAGGTATTCAATATGCCGTTGAAGAAGAAGCAGGTGATATTTTTGCAGCAGCCTCCTATGCTGTAACCCAATATAACCTTGTTTATTATACGATTGATGCTCAAAACAATCTTACTAAAGCGTCCGCTAAATTATTAATTCCTGGAAACTCTACTGATTTGGATTTAGTTGTCTATCTTCATGGTACCACATC
>MDSY01114110.1_pt1 | contig 23882 bp, 14 predicted proteins | sample 811131 | NCBI WGS metagenome assembly MDSY01 (sample SAMN05326643, study PRJNA326480) | marine metagenome | isolation source: seawater | place: Atlantic Ocean: South West | collected 2010 | reverse complement strand
CGCCTAACTGTGTCCCCCGACCCACCCCGCTGACGTGCCCCATCCTCCGATTCCCCACGCGAAATCCACCTATTTCGCCCCGCCCCATTTTCCAATAATATCCCCTCAAACTTTTTGTGGATTCTTGATCACAGCCGACTTTGAGTTTGGTTCCATGGATGAGTCGCTGAACTTGGGTGACCTTTCGGACGAGCTCAGCGCGAAGGTTGCGCAGATGCAGGCGCTGTTAGCAGAGGAGACCTCGAACATGGGCGGGGGCGCTCTGCTGGACGCAGAGACGCTGCAGAGGTTGGAGGAGAGTTACGCGTCGAGCGACTCGGATGATGACAGCGAAAGTGCAAAGTCCACGGCTAGGAAAGCCAAGAGCGCATCGAACACCGCTACTGTTACGAAAAAGCGAAAGCCCAAGGGTAAGGTTGTGAAACAAAAGAAGGACCTGGAAGTGGTTTCCGAGCCCGTCACGGGGATCACCACCGGCGCCGCTCCCGCTAAGCGGGGCCGGCCGAAGGGCAGTAGGAACCGCGTGAAAGCGAATGGTGTTGGCCTCGACACGCGCTCCAACGCGACGCGGAAAACCGTCAATACATCCGACGTGAACGTCCCTGGTTCCGTACCGGGGAGCGAATCGTCAACCGTGCTGCCTCAAACCACCCGGGCAGGGAACGTGGTGCGCCGGGGGCCCCGGGGCAAGTCAGGAAAGCAAACGGATTCGATGAAGACGTACTTGAAGGATATCGGCACGGTGAGTTTGCTAAACTCAGCACAGGAGGTTGAGCTCGCAAAGCGGATCCAGGACTTGGTGTATTTGGACGGCGTGCGCGAGACGGTTACTGACGAGCTGGGGAAGGAACCTTCGAACTTTGAGTGGGCGTGTGCGGCGAACGTATCGGAGGAGGAGCTGGAGACGAGGTTAGAGGAGGGCAAGCGCGCCAAGAACCTGATGATTCAGGCGAACTTACGGCTGGTCGTCTCCATCGCCAAGCGGTACGCCAACAAATCAATGAGCTTCCAGGATTTAATCCAAGAGGGGTGCGTCGGGTTGATCAGAGGCGCGGAGAAGTTTGACTTCAAGCGGGGGTACAAGTTTTCAACCTACGCGCACTGGTGGATCAGGCAAGCGGTGACGCGGAGTATCAGTGATCAATCGCGAACCATTCGGTTACCCGTGCACTTGTTCGAGATCATCTCGCGCATGTCAAAGTTGGAAAGGCGGATGGTGATGAAACTAGGCCGTGACCCCACGATCGAGGAGCTTTCCGACGCCATGGATATGACCCCGGAGAAGATTAAGCAAATCAAAAAAGCATCACTGGTGCCGATTTCCCTGAACCAAACCGTGAACGAAGATGACAAAAGGACCGTGGAGGAAACTTTGATTGACGACTACACCGAGAATCCGAACGACGCGACCGGCAAGGTTTTGTTGAAAGAGGACCTGGAGAATGTTTTGAACACGTTGAACCCCCGTGAAAGAGACGTGTTGCGCTTGCGATACGGCCTGGACGATGGCCGCGTGAAGACGTTGGAAGAGATTGGCAACGTGTTTTCCGTGACGCGTGAACGCATTCGGCAAATTGAAGCCAAGGCTTTGCGGAAACTGAGGCAGCCGTCGCGAAACGGCGTCCTTCGAGAGTACCTCCCCTCAGACCACGAAGCGCAGATTGACGTGGTATAGGTGGAGTGTGTAGAGTACAGGGAGTAAGCCGCATATTAGGTTCCCTTTTCATATTATTTCATTTTTTTGTTGAGACTGTTTGATCATACAACCTACCTGAGCAACACCAAGCCTCCCTGGAAAAGCGCTATGAATCCAACAATTGAAAGCACGGCTAACCCCACGACTCGCTTCGCAATGTCACCCGCCTCCGCGCTCGTGTCCCCCGCAATGTCAAGGTTCATGAGGTCCATATCACCCATCCGCTGCGGTTTCTGGCCAGCTGTGTTCGCCCCAACCGAGCCTCCAGGACTCGCGTTCCGGCTCTTCTCGAAGATCTCGCGTTGCACCGTGCCTTGGCTCTTCATCTCGCCCGACGCGAATTTGATTAGCTGATTTCTCATTTGAGCGCCCGCTTCTAGTGACATGAAGTTAGGGTTACTCATGGCCATGTCGAAACTCAGCCCCGCGATGTTCATGTCCCGCAAGAACTGCTTCGCGGTTTCCACATCCCCGAACGCGGCGTTGCAGCACATGCAGGAGTACAAAAGCTCCTGCCTCGTGGCGAGTTGTAACAAAGCATCGTCACTCCGCAACGCCTTTTCGAACAGCTTGTATCCTTGCATGCGCTCGCCGGCGGCGTACAACTGCTTGCCCTCCGTGAGCAAGGCCTTGGGGTCTGGGGGAGGGCCGAACAGAGATGCGGTGGGTGTGTATGCGCGGTGTTTGGGGGTACGCGCTCTGTGGGGGTTTTTGAACCCGAGCACGCGCGTACGGGAAGACAAAGATGTGCCCACGGATTTAGGAAGCGATCGATCGAACTCGGGGGAGGACGCAGTGACTCTGACGGTGCGACGATTCGCTTTCGTGGCCGGCACAGGCCTGGCCACGCCACACGCGCCAGACACGCAGACGGCGAACATCCCGAAAATAGCAACAACCCGACACGATGCGTGCGTGGAAGTGATCGTCATGGATCGATTGAGATAGAAGAACGACAACTGTATCGAGATCGCAAATATATTTTGAGTCTGTGTATTTTTAATTCATTCACACCTACGGTCTGTCCCTCACCCTAACCCCTCCTAAAACCTCCTCTTGTCGTGCACTACGTTGAACCTCGTGGCAAATGACTCGAAATCCGCGGCGGCTTTCGTGATGGTTCCCAAAAAGTGCGTCGCGCTCGCGTCGTCCAGCTCCTTGTTCATCTCTTTTTGGAAATGGTTGCGATTACTGGAGTCGGAATTTCCGGGTAGTCGTCTGGCTTGCGCCATCGCCGCCGCCGCCGCTCTCAGCACCTCATGGTCCGGCTCCACAACCCCGTTTTTCACGTCGTTCAGGTACTTCACGAGCACTTCCAGTCGCACGTCTAGCATCTCAATCGCGCGGACCACGCCCGATATGTGGTTGTTCAATGCACCGGTGCTCGACTCATTCCGTCCGCTCGCGCGGCTCACGTGGTCAACAGCCACGCGCTCCGCCTCAGTCGTCTCTACGCGGTATGTGGTCTCGATGAACTGCAATTCAGAATTTATATTAGTGCTGCTTTTCATCACCGGCTCCCACAACGTCACGGGGAGTTCTTTTTGTTTTTTTGAGGTGGACGGGGAGGATTCCATTGTAGCGTCCGTGTCATTCACCGCGCCGTGCATCGGGTTGAACAAAAGAAATACGGGCGATTCGTGTAGGTGTTCCAGCGATTTGTGGATTGGTATGTCGAGGTTTGGATCGACCTTGTCACCGGTGGCGTACCACCCCACTATCTCGAACTTGGGGAAGTTTTGCTTGTACCGCGCAATCTGGTCGGTGAGGTACTGCTGGTCGAACCCCAAGTGGTTGGTGTCAGGGTCAACCTTCGTGGCGACTTCGAACGAAATGCAGATCTCAACTTCGCGCGTTCCGGTTTGGAAGCCCAGCAAACATCCCATGACCCGTTCCCCAAGAACCTCACCCTCACCCAGCTGCGCCGCGAACCGCGTGTGGTGGTCCGACACATTAATCAACACCAACGGGTGGAGCTTGTACGCATCCATTTTGGTTTTAAGTGTGTGAGCCGGCCGCCACAAGCGCACGAGCCGGACTGGGGATCTCGTTGTTGTGGACCTCGTCGTGAAATAAAGTGATGACTCGCCAAAAATCAGTTTGGTTTTGCCGCCAATGGAATCGTTTGCGGGCGAAAACGCGGGGCTTCGCGTACTCCCACGCACACCCCACGGCGCTTCCACGCCCGTGACATTCGTGTTTCCCTCGTGATCACGAGCAACTTTGGATCCGTGACGATCGCGAAGAGACTTTGCGTTTCAAGCCCGTTGACCGACCGCGGTTGACAATCCCAGAGAGTGATCGCGCGTAGGCCGCTACAAAACAAATCGAACCGAAATGCTGCCCCTGTCGCTGCTGAAGACGTCCCAGGGCCACCCCATGGTAAGTAGTAGGGTTTTAGGGAAGCACATTCGAAGGAAGAGATACATACGACGCTCCGACTAATTACGCATACGCGATCCCGGGACGTACACGACGACCGACCCTCAATCGAATCCAAGTCCTTCAAAGATCTAACTAACCAAACCCCTTTTTTCCTTTCTCGCAATGTGTCCTTTTTCATCATTCAAATCGACAGTTGGTGGAGCTCAAGAACGGCGAGACGTACAACGGTCATTTAGTGTCGTGCGACACGTGGATGAACGTCCATCTGAAGGAGGTGATCTGTACCTCAAAAGATGGCGACCGGTTCTGGAGGATGGCGAACTGCTACGTGCGGGGGAACACTATTAAGTATATTTGCGTGCCGGATGAAGTGATTGGGCTGGTCGAAGAGGAGAACCTGAAGAAGGCTCAAATGCGGCCGAACACGGGGGGGCGAGGCCGGGGGCGTGGCGGCAGAGACGGGGGCCGTGGGGGGGGAAGAGGGGACTTCCAAGGGCGGGGACGCGGGGGGAGAGACGGGGGGCGAGGAGGGAGGGGGGGTAGAGGCGGCAGATATTAATTATCTCGTCAAGAGGGAATGAATGTCATCTCGAGACGTCATTCCTCAGCCACGCTGTGGCTCACAAACGAACCATTTCTGCATCTATTTTTACACGTTGACAGAAATGAAATCGAAGTTTTACTTCTATGAGTATATGGTCACAACGAAGTCTTCTGCTATGTATGTCCCACCCGCATACACGTAATATGTGTGTACGACGGGCATTGACACTTTTTTTCTGAGTTTCTGTTTCTTGAGTTAAACCCCTGTATCCCTCGTTCTATACTCTCAACAATCCCCCTACACTCTCAACCCGTACCCCCCCTGCGACCGCATGGCGTCTTTCCTCGTCGTGACGATTTTGTACAGCGCTAAGCCCCCAATGGCGTACCCCAGCGTCCACAGTATCGATTCAAACACGGTCCAGAAGGAAAAGAACCCAGCCATCTTGTCGCTACTCGCCGCCCTGCTCACGTTCGCCCACCCGTAGTAGTTCGCCCCCTTCACCGAGCTGGCGATGACCATGTACAGCAGGAAGAAGGATTGCAGCCAGGCGTAGTAGTCTGTGAGTCGGCCGTTTCGCGTGGCCATGCCTTTGTACCCGCAGTAGAAACAGTACATGCCGACGACTGAAAATATAATCACGTTGAACATTGAGTAAACGACGTTCACTCCGTCGACGGCGCCTCCGCCACTCAAGATAATAGTCCCTAAAAAGTTCAAAAGAAAGGTACTCAACGTGAACAGGTAGCTCACGTGTGCTAATCTTACTGCGGCTCGTGCGCTTAGGTTTTCAATATCATCGCTGTTGTAGTGCAGCACGTTTAGGTACGGGGGGTAGTTGTAATCCTCCCTGTGATTTTTGGTTTGGGGAAGTTGGGATGTTTGGGATTTGTGAGTTGGGGACGTTCGTTGGAGGTGTCCGGGACGTCCCTGGGACGTGGGCGTGTAGGGTTTGGGTTGTGGGTTTGGGTTGTGGACTAGTGTTTGTGTTGGGACTGGGTCGTGTGTTCGTGTCAGGACCCACTGCACGCATAGGGGATGGTCCGCGACGTGGAGGATCGCGCGGCAAATTTCACACGTACCAGTCGACCTTGCTCTGCGCGTCGAGTCTTCTTTCCTGGTACTGGCTGATCCCGCGGGCCACGGTGGCCTTGACCGCGGTGCCCGCGAGCGAGCCCGCGATTCCGAGCGCGGACATAGCAACCGAGCGTCGCGCGAAGCGACGGTTCGGTCCAAGCGTGCGCCGTGCGCGTGGAGCGTGCGCGGTCGAATGCTCACGTTATTGGCCTGCGAGTCGTTGAAATGTTTCCCTGTTTTCTCAGCTCTGATTTCTGAGTGGATTTCTGGTTGGCCCCGCGCTGGTCACCGCACTCACACGCGCGCGTCGCCGCGTCACGTCGCGTTTCTGTCGTGCGACTCCGCGCCTCGAGCCACGAGCCTCGAGCTTCGATTCTCCCGAGGAGACCTTCGCAAGCGTCGTCCACTCCGGACGGGTCGATTTCGGTGAAAACAAAAGGGGAATAAGCAAAAGTCCTCGCCATGGGGGATGAACCCGTGATGCCCGTGGGCGACAACATCACGTTCGAAAACACGTACATGCAGAAACCCGAGGAGTTCGGAGAGGTACGTTAGGTGACTGGATGTAAACATAGGGAAGGCTTAGGGTTTAGAATCCGATACACTCTCGACCTTCGCGCGACGAATGCACCGACCCATTTTTGGAACCGCGAAACATCTTCGGCACACTTCAGTTCACTTATCTGACCTCTCTCTCTCCCCCCCACCAACCTACAGGGCTATAAGTTCATGCGCGGCCCTGTTCAGAAGGTTTTAAGTGACACGATTAAGGAACGGCTGGAGGGTACGCAATACGACCCGTTGAAAAGCGCGCAGATCGCGAAGGAGCTGGCGGACACGGTGAAGGAGCGGGTGAAGAACTTGGGGTATACGCGGTACAAGTTGGTGGTGCAAGTAACTGTCGGCGAAAAGACGGGGCAAGCGTTGCGGTTAGCCTCGCGGTGCCTGTGGGACACCGCGACGGATAACTTTGCCTCCGACTTTTACGAAAACAGTTCCGTCTTCTGCGTCGGGATGGTGTTCGGGATGTACTATGAGTAATTTGGGGACATGGGGATGGACGTTCGAGGGATGGAGCGGTTGAATGAATAAAATAAAGCATCTCTAAAAAATAATTCTAATTCATCTCCACGTCTAACACCGCTAATGTGCCCCACGCCACGCCTACTACCACGCACAACACCGAGGAGAACAACGCGAGGTTTCGCTGTACCTGAGCGCCTCCTTTTTCTCCTAGTTTTCTTGTGGCTGTTCCCCAGCATGCGGCGAAAACGCCCATCGAGAGAACAGTCGCTACGATGAACCCAACGAAGTAGCACCACACCAGCGGCGCGTCTCGCAGCGCCATCGCCGGTAACACCCCTAAAACTGCCCCAGGGCCCGCGGCGCCGTGCACAACACCCACTAAGACGGCGATTGAACTGTTTAAAAATCCCTCTGGTTTCCTGTTCTTTTCGGTTCGGTTGTCATCGCTCGTCAGCGGTTTCTTTTCATCATCTAACTTCTCCTCGTCTCCCTCATCCTTTTCGTCCGCGTTTTTCGCCGCGTCCATCAGCCGCTGGTCTACCGCGTATATCCCGTACACACCTAACGCAATCATAAACAAACCGACCCCTACTCCCATCCACCGGTTCGCTGTTTGCATGACCACTTCGTTGGTTTCCACTCTCAACGCCATCAACGTGAGGAACACACACAGCAATCCCACGCTGTGACCTGCTCCCCAGCGTGCACCGAGCCAGAACGCCCGGTGACTGGTGTTTCCTACCGATAACGAAGCCACGGCGGAGATGTGGTCAGCGCCAGTCACCACGTGCAGCGTACCCATCGCTAACCCTCCCCCGACCGCCGTCACGACGGAGGTGGGGTGGATGCCCATGGCGCGCGGGCGGGCTGTTATGATGGCTTGATAAATATATCTCGAGTTTTCGTCCTTCTCGTTCTCGTTGTTGACTATTTTCCCATTCACGGGCGCGCGGCGCTGGCCGCGGGCATGGGGGAGATGTCGTCTCCTTCTCCCCGCGACGTGCGTGATGGGGTCGACGGTTCGCCTGGGGGTGAACCAAATGACACGGTCACATCGCCCACGCAGAGCGAATCCCCTGCGGCGAAATTAGTTCGAGCAGCGTCGTTGAGCCCATCTGCTTCGCCAAGGGTGAGTTTAGATGTGGTCGGACGGGACGCTGGAGAGCCGCACCCGCGCGATTTCTTCCTGCGATACGATTTAGGGGAGGATAGGTGTGACGGCGACAATAAAGACAACGATACAGCCGAGCATGTAGAGTCCACATCCAGTGCGGGAGGCCGACCGCCTCTGCCACCAAAAGATGATGAAAAGTCGTCTTCAGGTTTTCGCGACGAATACCAAGACCCCGACGTGTCTACGGAAGTGTCTTTGTTGGTCAAGGCGGCGTGCCACCGTGGGTTGGGAGCTGCTGCGATGACACTGCGGGAAGCCATGTCGATTGCTGGCGAGACAAGTGAAATTACAGGCGGAGGGCCGGACACAGCACGCGCCATGGCGACAGCGCTCGCGAACGCGCTGTGTCCAAAAATCCTGCCCTTCGACGAAAGAAATAATTTAGAGGAAGAGTCAACACAGTGCAGCACTAGCTATGACAAAGGGTTCGATGATGATGACCCCGGTGATAACAACCCAATGGACCTGCCATATCCATCCTCCGTCGCGAATCCGAAAGCGTTGTTGCTCGCGGCGCAGCTGCTGGAAGCCATGCCCGCGGATGCGTTAATTGTAAGCGCGCCGGCAGACTCGGAAAACAAAACAAACGATACTGTCAGACCCGATACGCATAGCACCCAAACAGTTTACACAAAACCCGGACCTCGTGAACGGATTCTACGAGCCATATGCCGAGCGTTCCGCGCTAACGTCTCGAACTGCGCCGAGGCTTCCAAAGCCGGGGCGTTCCCGTACCTCGCAAAGTTCCTAGCAAGGGTTGCAAAAGAAGAGGGACGGAATAAGGGTACGTCTGACGGACATTCCGGAAACACCGAGACGTCCATGTGCGTCACGCTCGCCTCGTCGTGCGTCGCGCACCTCGCCGCGTACTCTGTATCAGCCAATGATTTGAAATCCTGGCTGAATCTATGTTCAGGTGCGGAAGGAAAAGACAGAGGCGTACTATTAAACACATTGGCAAAAAGCTTGAAAAACCAAAAAGCGAAATCACCCGCATCGGTATTTTCGCTGGATGGCGAGCAAAGCGGTTTGTTGGGGTGCGCAGGTGGAGGCGATATACTCGTAATGGAGCCTCCAGTAGGAATGCGTTCGCTGACAAAACTCGCCAAGAACCTCGGTATGGGCAAACAGTCTGAGTGGCTGTTTTCAAAAGGCTTCGCGATCGTGACTTGGGTGTATCTGGAATCCTTACGCCCGAGTGACAGTAACAACGATATGGTTAAAAACACAGCCGCGATGGCGCAAATTTCCGTGACAGGAACGAACGCACACAGAGCATCCCCGGCAGCTGCGGCGGTCATGGCAGCCGCCGCGGCGGGCGAAACAGAGGAACACATGCCCAGGTTGTTTAGCTTTATCAGTTCTGATTCGGGTAGCTCTAAAAAACAGCACAAAACACTGGACTCCACAAAAACCAGCGCGCAAGGCATAGAAGCCTATTTCCACGGCTCGTATTTAGTGCTAGAAGCGATTGGTGTTGGTGGTGACAAAATAAGCGCCCCGTTCACGTACCCTTTTCAGTTAAAAAAGTGGCAAAGTATAGGGGTGGAGTATACCCCACCTGATTCGAAAAACAAAAGTAATAAAAATGGATTTCTTTCCTTGTTTGTGGACGGCGTATTAGTGGAGACGCAAACGTTAAAAATCCCCCAAATAAACGGAACGCTAGGCTTTTGCTGTATAGGCACCAACCCCCCAGCCGCGATGTCTGGGTTACAACGAAAACGACGACAGTGCGCTTTGTTCGGAAGGCTAGGGCCGGTTTACGTTTTCAAAGAAAATCTGGGGTTAAGGCTGATGAAAAAGGTCATGAAAAGGGGGGGGAGTTACGTGCCGCAGTATGGGGGGGGTATTGGTGGAGGTATTGCTGGCACTGATGGAGGTGATACTGCTGGAACTACTGATACCGTAGATAACATTACTACTGGTGTCAATAACACTACTGGAGATGACATTATTGATGCTAGCGCTACTTCCAATAAAGACGCTTCCCTTGATTCCGAGCTCGGTTTGAAACTGCTTCAGCTGCTTCACCCGGCGTCAGTACCGTGTGCTGACGATGGCGACGATAAAAACGATAAAAACGACAATGACTCAACGCAAAAAACTCAACGAAACTCTCGAAAAGTTCACGATTTGAGTCCAAACGGGTTTGGGGGGCGGAAAGAACGCGCCGGGAGTTTGATCGGCAACACCATCGTGGTGAGGACGGGAAACAGTTTTTCACGTCCCATCCGCGACGCGTTACGATTGGTACATCCAAACAGTGTGGCGGAGCTACTTCAAATGATGTGTCCGGAAATGTGTGTTGAAGCGAAGCAGCCGGTATGTCCGATTACTACTAGTGATAATACTTTTGGTAGCAATGGTAGTGCCGGAAAAATAATAGCCGCCGCTTCGGCGATAACGCCGGTGCTTGAAATAATGGCTCTATTGTTGGAAGGCGAGGAATCAAAAGTGACTGATATCGCTCACTCAATGAAGCGAGCGGACGTCCCAACGCTACTCGCACATGTATTGCCGGCATCGCTGCAGGCAATTAAAGAGGTGTGTGACGAATCAGACGCTGACAAATTGGACAAACAGGAATGTGCGGTGGTGGATTTAGTGGAGCGTTTGGTGGAAAACGCTCCCCGGGGCTCGGCGCTCCGAGACGGCTTGGTAAAAAGCCTGTTCCTCAGTTTCGATCCGTGGACGGGAGGAAGTTGTGTTGATGTCAATGAACAATCTTTGAGTCGTAACTCGTCACACACAGGAGTTGGCGCGGCCGCGATGGGCAAAGTGCTCAATGTCGTAAACTCCTTGGCGCACGTCGACGGTGGGTGCGTGCTTTTGAAACACGGCGGGCCGTACCGACTGCTGGACGCGGGAAAGAGACGCGTGCGCGTGCGTTTCACCGGGACCGAGACTAATTACGCATGCGACGAAAACGATGGATGCGGGACCAGGGGGGATATTTTACCGGCAAAAACGCTCCAAAACACCAGCACTGTACCCCTCACACTCCGCTGCGGGGTTGAAAATGCCCCCCGCAGGCCCCAAAGTGTGGAAATATCATTCGGCGTTCGGGTCCCTCGAGGCGATGATTGTGAAACCGTAAGATCCCAACTTCTCGATTTACTCGTGATTCCAATTAGAGCGTTGCTAGTTTCGGGTGAGCAATTAGTCTCAGTGTTGGCGTATCTCGGCGACTGCGACGGCCCTACTCTAGCTGCAAAGGTCTTGACGTGTATGGTGGACGTTTCCGAGTCGCCTGGCGCGCAATCTTTCCATTTCCGAAACCAGTTCCGCGAAGCGGGGGGGATAGAAGTCGCACTCGGGTTGCTGCGAGCCGCGGCGCTGCGGTGCGAAGAAAGTAGCGGTACTTCAAGAGTAAACGACATACACTCTGAGAACGGCGTTGTTGAATTGGTCACATCCTGCTTCTCTGTTTTGCTGTGTTTCGCGCGACGTCGTGAACTCGCCACCGGTGTATCGAGTGGGGGCGTGGACGGTGCGCTCGTGGAACGCGCCGCGCGATTCGCGTTCACCGCCGCGCCCAACTTGCTCGCTCCACGGATATTTAAAATATGTCACGTAGCCGCGGTGGATACCGACTGCGACACAATCGGCATTCTTGGCGCCGCGCTGGAGGCGCTTCCACACGCATCGCCGGAAACAAGGCGAAGGGCGTTAACAGACGTGGACCACTCACAACTCACGTTTCTTCCAGAGTGGCCAGCGTGGCTCGTGGAGTGTTTGACGCGCGAGGAGAGTATCGTACGTTCCGACACCGCTCTGGACAAAGAAAAGAATTACGCTCGTGAAACCGCTGGACTTTGCTTTGCCGTTTTAGAAGCGCAATGGCGCGACGCGGTTACTCGCGACGGGGGATGGCGAATCGTGGAAACCGCTATAAGGGCGTTCCACGACACAAGTTCTTTGAGTCATGACTCAGCAATCCAGAGGGACTCGGTGGCTGTTTTGCTCGCCGGACACGCCTCGTACGTTGCCGACGCGATTCGCAACAGCGATAAAAAGAGAGAAAAAGACGATGTCGAATCATCGCATCGCATACAAAGTGAACGACGACGACGCGTAGGGAGTGTAGGGGCCGAGCTGGAATTCAACGGACACGCCACCGACATGTCCTCCCGCGTGTATCAACATGCCGAGGCGCTTGTGCACATCATCGCCGGTGAACTGTCTCGTGATGCTGAGACCTCAGCCGTTTACAATGAAAAAGTATCGCCCAACCGACTCGGTTTGCTTCGCGCTTCGTGTGACCTTCTCGAAGCGCTTTTCGCGGACGACGCCAGGATTACGGCGACGTGTACAGCCACCACAAGAGCCGCACTTTTCATCGCGCTTTGTACTGTGCGAGCGGAAGAGAGCGAAATTGGTGATCGTGATGAAGACGATAATGCACCGTTGACCTCTGCCGCGACGGCGGAGGCGGCGACGAGCAGCGACGGCACCGGCCCGGGTGGCGTTTCCACAGGCGATTCGTTGAAGTATCAATTCACCGGGAATACTGGATGTGTAGGCAATTGGAGACACTTCCAACACGCGCTCTGCACGACGCACAGGGTAATGTCTCCGTTTTTAAGGTCGGGACGGAACTCGATGCGGGGCGCCGTGCCGTTTTTCGCATTGCACCAGCTTTTCCGTGAAATGCAAAACGAATCCACGGGATCGAAAAGCGCAAGGTTCTTGACCACTTATTTGCTGTGCTTGACTGGGCGGTACCGAGCTCTGTTGGCGGAGGCGTGTGCGGACGGTGATGGGCATGGGTCGCTTGTCTCTGCTGCCGCGGCGTCTGAATTGTTAAGCACCGGGGAATCCACAAAAGCGCTTTTGTTACGCGGCGCAAAGCAGGCAACGCAATCGGTTTTGCAATCGCCGTGGGCAGACATCTTCAACTCGAAAGTTGTTGAGAATGTTGAGTTACAAGTGGACTCTATGGACTCTAATAACATTACTCCGTACTCCGAGTGGTCGGACTCCTCGATCGCAGCTCGGTTAGCCGCGGAACGGTCCTCGCAACAAGCCCGGTGCGATGCCTTTTCTGTGTTCGCGAAAGCATGGCGCGAGTTGGGCCAACCAATCGACGCGTCCGCCGCGTCTGCCGACATATCCGTGGAAACCGAGCTACCGCAGCGCACGAAGTTACAACTAACGTTACTCACGGCTCGGTGGAGGGAATTGCTCGAGTTGGCTTCGAAACGACGCACAGAGCTCCTTGATGAGGAGAAGAAATAATTTGAAGAAAACGAAACAGCCTGGCGCGTGTTCGTCGAGAAGAGTTTGCTTAAAAGAAATTAGCATAGATTTTAGAAATCAGAAATACTGCGTTGCATTCATTACTTATTATGTACAACCCCCTTACCGCATATCTTCCGTCTTGATCGTGTCGTGCACGGCGAACGCGAACTGCGCGGCGATTTGCGGGTGCGTGACTGACAGAGACGTCATTCCCGGCGACGCCGCGACCGAGGCCCAGTCGTGCCGCGCGCACCGCGTGGCGACTTTCCACAACCCGCTGATGTGCTTCTCCTTCGCCACGCGCGCCGCGCCGGCGGCGATTTCGGAACGCATCTCGGCGAGCAATCGCTGCTCGCAATACGCCGCTAACCCCTTGACTTCATACTTTGTCGCAGCGTCGTGCAACTCCACTAAAGAACTCAACGGCGGGTGCAGCGGGATGCGGTACATCCACCGCAACATCGACACCAGCGTCGCCGTGGAAATCTCCGCCGGGAACACCAACGTAATGCGTTTATGTCCGGTGCCTTTTTCAACCGCGGCTCTGAACGTGAACGTCGCCAAGACACAAATCACGTGAACTAAGTGCAGAAACAACCCAAGAATTTGACCTGCAAACGTCTTCTCAACATGCAAATCCCCCGAACCACCCGCTGCGCGTTCCACCAGGTCTTCCCTTCTACTTAAAGCTGCAGTGAGCGGTCGCTGTTCCATCAACTTTTTCAAACCGGGGCTCGCCGCGGACAACACGTCTGCGTGCGCGTGAAGCTTCACCTTGCCGTTGCCTGACACGAGCTCCACGTCCCCTGGGGTGTGCGATCCTTTCCGTCCGACGTGCAGCGACCCTCCCATTAACCCCCCCTTCTCCCCAACCCCTTTGGCGTTCAACTTACCAAGCAACTTGGCGTTCATCTTGGGAAACCCTTCTTTTTCAAACGCCGCCAGGTCGGGGTCGACTGGTTTATTTTTGTCAACACCTTCTTCTTCAACCACTCCTCCTTCCCGGGCCGCGGCTTGCTCTTCAACAGTGCTCAAGTGCCCGTGTCGGTTGATGTCGAACTCATCCTCTTCCTGCTTTTCCAACGAGAACTCGGGGAACATCAAGTAACTCGTTAAATCCACGGCAATGCACTCGCCCGTATCTTTATCCGGCGCATCGCCGTCCGCTTCAATCATCGCGCGCTCCAGCGCGTGCGGGTCTCGGCTTCCGTGTAACAGTACCAAGGCACCGTCTACGGCAGCGCCACAGTGCCCGAATCTCGGATCGGTGTCACTTTCAGCGTCAAACCTTCCCCACTCCGCCGTCGGAAAGTGGAACGCGTACGTGTCTCCTAGCGCGCCGTCGCGTAACAACACGCGTCCGCCGTGGATGATCCAGTTGTGGCCAAACACGGAGGCGGCGTAATCAACGCGAGGAGAAGGCAATATCCCTGACCTAGGGACTTGCGTCCACCTCAGCTTGTTCTTCGCGCCGAGTTGCAAGCACCACACTAACATTTCGGTGTACGTCTCGGATGGTGACAGGACGTACAGCATGCCGTTCGTGGACGTCATCGCACAACCAACCCCCCCCAGCGGCTTCCGCCACCGCGTTTCAATCGCCAGCCACTCCCAGTTCTCGAAATCGAACCCGTACAGGTCGTCGTATGAAATAACATCCTTCCCTGGTTGCACGTCCTTGCCCCCGAACACGAACATCACGTCGTCGGAAACGCAGGCGCAGTGGTTGGTGCGTGGAGCTGGGGGGGCGCCCGTTGCCGCTACTAAATGCCACTCGCATTTGATGAAATCAAACCTCCACAAATCATCAAGGCACCCGAACGCGCCTTGGCCCCCGAAGATGTACAAACTGTCGTTGACGATCACCGCGGAGTGTCCGTATCGGGCGGGGGGGGTTCCAACTGAAGCGTCAGCGGCTTGCGCAGTCAACTCGCTGTTCTGTCCCCTTCCGCTCCACCGCAAGATGGCGGAAACGAACTCGCCGTTCGGAGTCAAGCCCCCGTACGTGTACAGCTCGCCTTCCCACACCGCGCTCGCGGCGCCTACGAGGTAAGAATCCGGCGCGGTTTCCGAGTCGTTGTCCTCATCGCTGTTGTTGAACTCATCGTACGCGTTTACGTGGGTGCGTTGATTCGGGATGCTCCCGTCCCTAGACACGTTGTCCACATTCCCGTCCAGCATCTCATCTCGAGTATCTCTTTTCACCTCTCGTGTTTCAAGCTCATCCTTCGCGATAACAGCGATGAGCTCGCCTCTCGCGTGCGACAGCGGCAGCCCCCTGTTCGCCGCGAGCTTCGAAAGCTCAGTCGTGGTTAACCGCTGAAGCGGCACGCCGTCGATCTCCACGTCGTACGTCTTGGAAAGATCATTCAAAGCCTCGGCTTGCGCGAAAACGTCCGTCCGGGGGGCGTCTCGCGCGGACCCGGGGGACTCGCCGTCGCGGCCTCGGCCCATGTGGAGCCAAAACCCGATGCGGTGTCGGAAACGAGCGGAACCCACGTCTACTCGAGTGCGTAGGGCAAATGCGGGGGCACGAGGCTCTAGGGAGGGACGGAGGAGCGCCTCTTCGCAAAATCAAGTGTACACTAAAAACCAAAAAAGCTCGACTGCGTGTGGTAACACCCTGGAATCTCCGCATAATCTTGCAACTAACCTGTCATACGCAAATCGCGCTTCGAGGAGAATTCTCTTGTGATTTCTGCAAGACAACCCCCTCAGCGGACGTCACAACCGCGCGCGGCCACGGGCTGGGCGGTAAACGTAGGTTCATACGCGTCAGGAACCTCCTTTCGTGATGGCCACCACGACTTTGTACGGCGGCGCGCCGCTGCCTGCGCTGGCGCCCGCGGTGGACCGTCTTGAGGCATCTCGAAGCAAACAAGGCGGGTGGCATCAGCAACAACGCACCACTCGGCGCACCGCGCTTGGCGTTGCGCTAGGGTTCGTCTGCGCTGGTCTCGCTGTTTTGGCGTTGGTGTCAAGCCCCACGTACGGCATTGCGAGAGACGCAAGAGACGGAGAGGCAGACGGAGCGGTTTCTACACGCGCGGAAGACAACACCGTGTCCAAGGAGAAATCATTCGCGTCAACCAGAACAAACTACCGACTTGGCATGGAACGCGACGATCACTCTGAAGGCGACGACGAGCAGAAGCTTCTGCAGAAGTTCGGCGACTTGTTACCCGATGACGAGCGGGATCGGCTAATGGAGGTTATCGATAGCTCAAGGATCATGCCTGAACAAGTTTTCGCGCAAATCAAACTCGACGCGGCGACGATGGCGACCGAAAAGCTTCCCGAAAAACGTCAAAAAGTGTTAAAAATTCTCATGACCGTGTTGCGCAAAGTCATCACCATGGACGAAAGTACTGCTAAATTAGTCTCGTTGTTCACTGAAGAGGAAGTTGATCATTCCACCACGACTGATGCTGGGATGGCGATCATTTTAGTACGAACCATCGATGCGTTTAGACGGTTCCCGCGGTGGAATGACGACGATCGCGCCGCGTTTGAACGCGCGTCGGATGAAGCCTCGATCGCGACGTGGCGGGAGTTCAAGGAGGATCTCTACGCGGAAGTGGGGCTCGGGGCGAGTCCTACTGTAAGGACCTGGAATGCCAAAGAACAGAGTACTTCTGACTCAAGAACTCCTGCTGCGCCTTTGACTGGCATTAAAGCGCATGTTCATGACACTGAACCTGCGCCGTTTTCAAAGCACGCGTCTGCGCCGGGGCTAGCTAAACTCGGGCGAAGCCACAAGAGTAGCAGTCACGAAGAAAAGAGCCCTCATCACGAGTCCTCCCACGAATCAACCCACACCCCCGACAAGGCCTGGGGCTTCGGTCTCCAGTCCGACGCGTCCGTTACCGCGACGTTGCGCAATTCGTTTGACCCCGAATCAGTCGGTTTGCCAAAATCATTCGACGCGAGGGAAGCGTTTCCTAAATGTGCCCAAGTGTTGGGCTCGGTGCGGGACCAAGGCAAGTGCGGCTCGTGCTGGGCAGTCGCAGTAGTCGAGGTGATGAACGACAGGTTGTGCGTGGCTAGTGACGGTGCTGAACAACAAGAGCTATCACCCGAATACCCACTGGCTTGCTTCGACGCCGGCTCCGGGTGCGACGGCGGCGACGTGGTGTCGACGTTTCGGGAAATGGGAAAGCGCGGCGTGCCGTACGGCGGGATGGGGGTATTCAGTGGTAAAGAAAAGGAAACGAAGAGCGCTATTACGTTAGGGAAGCACACGAACACACAGCTGTCATCCTCTTCATGCCTCCCTTATGAGTTTGAACCTTGCAAACACCCTTGTCAGGAGCAGGGCGTGGTGCCGAAAAGTTGCCAGTCCAAATGCGCGGATGGCTCGCCGATGAGTTTAGTGTACCCCAAGTCCGAGGCGTATTTGTGCCCTTCAGGGGACTGGGCGTGTATTGCGACTGAGATTTCGACTTATGGGTCAGTCGCGGTGACGTTTGGATCGGTTCGTGAGGATTTCTATGACTACCAGAGCGGGGTGTACCGGGTATCTGACGTTTCTGACCCTGGATTGGGCCAGCACGCTACGAAATTAATTGGATGGGGATTCGACGAGGAGACCGCCGACCCGTACTGGATCATGATGAACAGCTGGCGGAACTGGGGGGACAAAGGGGCGGGCCGCGTGGGCGTGGGGGAGATGCGCATAGAATCAGGCGTCTCGGCGGTACACATGTAGGTTGTTCCACGAAAGGCTTTGGAACGGCTGTTGTAAAAATAACACATATTGATGATTTAATTTTCACCTTTTGTTCTTGTCCGTTCCAGCTGTCTTGTCACTCGCGTCGGCGGTCCATAAGGTTACGTGTTGTCCGCGCTTTCCAGCATGCGCGTGAACACGCTCGCGAAGGACGCGCGGGATGCTGGTGCCAAAACGAGCACCAGAGATGCGGTGGTGTTGCTGCACCGGCATTTAGCGGACAACGGCTACGTAGACACGGCGGATGTTTTTTCTAGGGAAGCGTCTGGACATCTCGCCGGCGTCAGCGTGGCGGACGAGATAAGCCTGGAGCGCATTTTCCGGGAACACGAGTTGCACCACGTCAAAAAACGCGGCGTGACGCCCCGGCTGTACAAACGGATAGGGGGGCAACACGACTCTAGAGGAGGGCCTCAAGACTCTCGAGTTGGTAAGAATTTGGTGGTGGGTACCAAATCGAGCGCGGTGGTCTCGGGGCACAACTCCAGCCGCACTACGACACAAACCGACCGTCAGAAACCTAAACCGGTTGAAAGGTCTTCCATGGAAACCCTTCGTTCAAGTGCATCGCGAACGAAAGAAAAAGGGTTCGATGAAAGAAAAGACAAAACAAGTCTCGGCGTGGTCGGTACTAATGTGACCAATGCGGAACCATCGTCGCGCGCCGACGTGAACAAGAACGCAAGTAGCTCTTCCAAAACAAATAACGACATCGAATACGATTTCGGGAGCGACGATTTGAACCAGTTAGGGTCTGTCGTACAGCGGGATATCTTGTCCGACAACCCGGATGTTCTTTGGGACGACGTCGCGGGATTAAACGTCGCGAAGAATTTACTCAAAGAAGCCGTCGTCGCGCCGGCTAAATACCCGCAACTATTTACCGGTCTGTTAACCCCGTGGAAAGGAGTGCTGTTACACGGCCCGCCTGGTACGGGTAAAACGCTTTTAGCCAAAGCAGTCGCTACGGAGTGCAATTCCGTGTTTTTTAACATATCAGCCTCGACGGTTGTTTCGAAATACCGCGGCGATAGCGAAAAACTCATTCGCGTTTTGTTTGAGCTCGCGACATTGAAATCCCCGTCAGTCGTGTTCATGGATGAGATCGACGCGCTGATGAGTGAACGGGGTGGGGGAGGTGGAGGCGAACACGAAGCCTCGAGACGCATGAAAACCGAGCTGTTGATTCAGCTGGATGGCCTGGGGAGCCGGGGGGGTGAGCCCGTGAGGACTGAGCATCCGAGGAATGGAAATGAGTGCGATTCTCAAAACAAAAACAGAGTGTTTCTCCTCGCCGCGACGAACACGCCGTGGGCGCTGGACCCGGCGTTGCTGAGACGGATGGAAAAACGAATTCTGGTTCCCCTGCCGGATGTGGAGGCACGTGTGGTTATGTTCCACAAATTGCTAGGAGACCGGCCGAAAGACAGCGGCGTTTGTCTCGAGTCGTTAGCTTGGGAAACTGAATCATATTCGGGGTCGGACATCGCGGTGCTTTGTAAGGAAGTCGCGATGCGGCCGGTGCGCAGGCTGGTGAAACAGTTGGAGAGTAATGACACGAAAAGAACACCTGAACAGCGGGTGGGTCCTATCACTGCTGAGGACGTGTCATCGGCGATGAGTATCACCAAACCGAGCGCTGCGAACCAAAGGGACAAACACGCGGAGTGGAGTTTAAGGTTCGGACAGAGCTGTTGAGGTGATTAGTATTAGACGGGAATGAAATGAAAAGAATCGAAGATCGTGATAGTAACCTCATCAAAGTACGCCTCGTGTCATTTACACCTCTTACGCTACCCAAACTAGTGCGAGTATCCACCACGCACCCACCCCCAACTAATACGCGAACACTCAACTGCATGTAACACATCCTTATACTACGCAAAGAGTCATCGAACGCATAAGTAACCCATTAGTTCGCCGCGAATCCCTTGCCTGCCTTTGATCCCGCTGCGATCACCTTCAGGGTGTTGAAACGAACCGTCTTTGAGAGAGGCCTGCACTGGCCCACCACAACAGTGTCACCCTCCTTGCACCGGAAGCAGGGAGAAATGTGCGCCGCCAAGTTGGTGTGCCTCTTTTCGTAGCGCTGGTACTTCTTGATGTAATGAAGGTAATCCATGCGGATGATGATGGTGCGCTTCATCTTGGTGGACTTGACAACGCCGGTGAGGATGCGGCCGCGGATTGACACGTTGCCGGTGAACGGGCACTTCTTGTCGATGTACGTGCCTATTTGATTGAAGTGGGAGGGGTGAGGAGGTCAGTATTGGTAGGGGTGGGTACGTAGGTATGCATTTTCGGAGCGCGTCTCCTCGCCAAAAAACCCAATCATGGCTGTGAAAAGCCCTATTCGCCCTGTTCATTTCGAAGTGTACCGCCCCGGTAACGCGCGTCTAGAGATGCCTGCGAGCTAACGCACCTTCCACAGCCTCACGGGGCGTTTTGAAGCCGAGTCCGACATTCTTGTAGTAGCGGGTACCAGCCTTGCCGGGCGCCTTCTTCTTGGTGGAAGCGGCGAATCTGTGAGGGATGGGATGAGAGGATGACGGTGAGTGCCTGGTTTTCGCGAGCGGAGATTTGCAGATGCGCGAACGTCACCGGTCGGAACTATGCTAACTAATCACACGGCGACTAGATACGTACCCGACGTTGACGCCGAACTGCTTTTGGTACGCCTTTTCGGTCTGTTGGGGTAGAGATTGGGAGGGGGGGAGGTCAGGATTGTCGCTACAGGCGGTCTCACGCGCGTCGATGGGGCGCAAATGAGGCGAGCGATCGCTAGGGTTTTTCGCGCACTCCGCCATGGGAAGCCGTGTCGAGTCGCACACGACACGCGATACGCTCCCATGATAACACATCTAAGGGGACCCAAGGCGTACCTGCTCGACCGCCATATTGACTTGCTCTACGTGCGTACAAGCGCGAGAGATAAAGGGCTTGTCGTCGAGCAAATCCGAGTTCATGTCGGCTTTGTTTTTCTCTCCTCGCCACCAGTGATCGACTAGATATCTTATGGATACTAGTCTTAAAACAAAACAATTTCGCTTAGTTTACCGAAAAGCCAGACTCCAAATGCAATCGGGATCTGCTTGCAAGTGGTCGCGCGGTTTTCGACGGCTCTCCTTTCACGAAAGCGCGTCTGGAGCGTCGCTTTTCGCCGAAGCACTTAGAAGACGCTTGCCTGTCGGCTCCTCCATTCACGAACGCACAGTTCCAAACCGACCGTGTCAGCCACCGCCGCTTTCTTCGCCGTCCGCGCCCCCGTCCGCGTCTCCGTCGCGCAGGTAAGTCGACTACATGATTAATGAGTCTATGGTTCCCCAAAGCTCATCGATCGGTTATCGCGTGACTTTGTGCCTTCGCGATTGATGACGTCTCCTCTGACCTTGCTCCACACTCATTCCGTTCTATTCTATCTATCCAGCCCAAACGCAGGGCGACGTGCCGCGCCGCCGCGAAGGAGTCCGTCAAGACTGAAGACTTCAAGTGCCCTCTTGTGTGCGACGCTTTGAAGGAAGCGGATGGCGTCAACCCATTGGAGACGGCCAAAGCCAAGTGCGTGCACCCTGACCGCCCGGTCGCTAAGGCGTGCAAGGACTGCCCGAGGAAGTAGGCGAGTGATGGATGGTCACTGGTGTTGGTATGCTCAATTTCTTCTTTTACACTTCAAGCTATTGTCAAACAACTCCTCTTACGCGTATCGACGAGTACTCAAGTATGTGCATTTGTATCCGTCCGTCACTCGCCTGGTCACTTTATTTTTTCACCTATATGCCTCCACGTAGCACTCCTCAAAACCCTATCATCACCCGCCCCCCGACTCATCTCCTTTCGTGCTTGACGAACCGCACGCCGAGGTAGAAGGTTAGTAAAAACACGGGCAGTGAGCACGCCGCATACAAAAGCGACGTCCACTTATCCCTGCCGTGCAGTTCGAACGAGGCGAGGATGGTGTCGCCCAGCACGGGCTCGCACGGGCGGTTGACTCGCGACGCGGCGTACAGCTCCAGCCCCCTTTGCTGGTCAGGCGTCAACGGCAGGTCGTTCGTGAGACCTGTGATGCCTTGTGACCCGCCCGTTAACACATCGCCTCCGCAGTGGTCGTAGAACTCCTTCCCGCTGAACTCGTTCACCATCAGCGCGCTCCACGTCCATTGGATGAACGAAATCCAGTACAGCCAGATCCACACGGCGTGGATGGAGACGACGCGAATGAAGAACCCGCCGACGAGCATGTTCAGGGTGGTGAAGATGGGGAGGACGACTGCGGGTCCTACTTCACCAGTAATGGAAGCGGCGATCGTGAACCCAATCAGCATCGCGGTGGTGAAGTTCACCACGCACGCTAACGTGAAAAAGAAGAAGGAACCCAGACTCGCGTCGAAGCCGACTGAAAAGTATAAAACGCCGCAGAACGCGAACGCGGCGCAAACGACTGCGGGCAACTCCACCATCACCCGGTGCGCCACGTACGTCCCCGCCCGGTAGTACGCGTCGTTAAACTCCCTGGTGTACACCTCGCGGTCGAACTTCATCTCCTCCACGAAGACTTGCGCCATGAAGCACGGCAGTATGACTGAAATGAACAGGATGCCGATGGAGTTGAAGATGCCGACCAACGTGCGGTCCTGGCCGTAAAAGAAGCTCGACAGCAAACCGGCGAGCAGCACGTACAGGAAGAACCTGGTTGAGATGAACAGGGGGTGCTTCACCCTTGACAAACCCTTGTACCGCAACAAAACGTACAGCTCTCTGAACGAGCCGTTGGCGTACTTGCTGGGGTTCTTTGGGGAAAAGCCCATGGTGGACAGGGAGTTTGAGCTGCTGGATTGCATCAGAGAAGCAGATTGGCTGTCTGCTTCTTTCACGGCATTCTCATTCATTATCGCCAACTCGCTCTTCACGTAGTACCCCTCGAAGTCGTGAGTGCCTCCCACCTGCGTGCTGTGCGAGTTCAGCGTGTCGATCAAGTACTCCGCGGTGTTGTACCCTGGTCTGTATGGGAAGCCCTGTTGCGCGAAAAAGTCAAGAGGTGAACTTCGACCCGGACCGAAGTAAGCGACGGTGCCGTAGTTGAGAAGAATAAGTTTGTCGAAGCATTGGAAAACGCTCGGCGATGGCTGGTGGATTGACACCACAAACGTACACCCAGTTTCATCCCGAAGGTTCGTAAGGTTGTTGATGACTTCGTTGGCCATCGCGCTGTCGAGTCCAGATGTTGGCTCATCTAAAAACATGCACCGAGGCGAACACAGCAAAGCGCACGCGACGGCTGTGCGTTTCATCTCGCCGCCGGAAACGCCGCGGATCAGCCGGTTACCCATGTAAGTGTCAGCGCACCGCGTTAGGTTCAGCTGCTGAATCACATCTTCAACACGTCTTTTCTTCTCGCAAATGTCATCCTTGGAGGTGCAACAGTTGCCACAGTCGTCGTTCAGTCTTGGTAACTTCGCCATCGCGGCGAACATAATCGTCTCGCGCACGGTAGCGCCGCCGAAAAAGCAATCCTGTTGTTGAATATACGCGGTGTGCTTTTTCACGAGCGAGACGGACGGCACGACGCCGTCGAACTTCGCGGTGCCGCTTAGCTTGCCAGCCGTTTTTCTTCTGGATACTATGTCGAGAAGGGTTGTCTTACCAGCACCCGAAGGGCCCATCACCGCGCACAGCTCGCCCGCGTGGATCACGCCGGTGACCTGGATTGGGTTGGATTGGGTTGGTCAATTATTTGGATTTTGGAGAGGTTCACAAAGTTGAAAAGAAGTTATCTCAACGTACGTCCGCTAGCAGTGTTTTGACGTTCCCGTTCTCTTGGCCTTGCTCGGGGTCGCGTGGGGTCGTTGTGGTGGTTTGTGTGGTCGTGCCGGTCCCAGGCTTGATCACCGCGCCGACGGAATCGAGGGAGATCGTGATCCCCGTCCGCGTGTGACCCTTGAGGTCGTTGCCGAACCCGGGGTCCCCACTTTGAGCGGGAAGCACGGACACGGGGTGGTGCTCGTTGGCG
>MDSY01034603.1_pt1 | contig 23882 bp, 15 predicted proteins | sample 811131 | NCBI WGS metagenome assembly MDSY01 (sample SAMN05326643, study PRJNA326480) | marine metagenome | isolation source: seawater | place: Atlantic Ocean: South West | collected 2010 | reverse complement strand
CCACCGCGTCATTGGAAGCGCCGTCCTCGTCGGTCGTCTCGGTCGGTTGCGGTGACGGTTCAGGCTCTTCAGCCAGGACCTCGTCATCCGAACTCTTAACCTCAGTCCTTTCTGCGATAAAAGCCCCTTCGATGACTGCGGCGGTTTTGGCATCCGCGTTCGGTAACGACGAGAGAGCGCTGACGCTCGCCCGGAACTTTTTAAACTCCTCGGCGCTTATGGTGCCGTCGGAGTCTGTGTCAAGCATCGCCAGCAGGTCATCAGACGTGCTTGTGATGGAATTGTGATTTTCATCAGTGGACCATACATCGCCGATTACTGAGCGCAGCTCATCACGCGTCACTCTTCCGTCGCCGTCCAGGTCGAACATCGCGAAGAGACTGGAATCCGTCGTGGAATGACCTCCAACTTGGTTTCCATCCAAACCTTTCTGTAACCCCGCTTCCGAGTACATCCCGAACCGCGCGGTTGCCGCGGCGTTTGCGTTCTGCACGAGTTCTGCCAATGCGTCCGCGGCTCCGGGATCAGACGAAAAACCGCCCTTGTACGCCGCGTGCGCCGCCGCGCCCATCTCCGCCGCGAAGTGCATCGACGCGGTCCTAACTTGAAGCTCGACTCTTCGTTCGGTTTTTTGTTTTGAATTTGAATCGTCACTTTCACTGCTGGAAGAAGTAGTATCCCCTCCAGAAGTACCTTCTGCTTCCCACCCCTTCGGTAGCTTCAAGGTTGAGTGTAACGATCGGTACCCGTTGCTTTTCGGGGTTCGCAAATAGTCTTTACTCCGACCAGAGATGGTGTCGAACAAGCTGTGCGTGATTTCCCGCACGCGGTAGCACGCGGCGAGAGCGGAGCGCTCAGCGGCTAAATGATCCTGTGAGGAATCCTGAGAGGAATCATACGCTGGCGACCCAACCTGCGGTGTGACAATAACCCGCATACCCAGCAAGTCGTGCACGTCCTCGCGCGGTCGTCCGTCCCGTAAAACCTTTCGCATCGTGCTGAATAAGGACTTGCGTCTAGCTTTCACGGTGATACCAATTGGACCGCCAACCAGAGTCATCAACCCAGGGTCTTCACACAAGCTTTCATACGTCCACTGCCGCGCCTTTTCAAGCAACTCGTCATCAACAGGCCCTTCGTTTCGGAGCCAGCGCTCCAGGGATTTATAACTAGTGGGGAATAATTCGCGTAGCGCTAAATCCTCGAGCTCGGCGCACAACTTACCCGCGTCTAAAGCATGCGCCATAGGGGCGTACAGCTGCATGGTTTCTAACGCGAGAGCTGTGCGTTGTACCTTCGATAGCGAGGTTGAATTCCTCAACGCATCTGCTCGGTACGCCAACTCAACCACCACCGCCCGGACGTCGTGAAAGGAAAGACAAAACGTCCGCAACTTTTCAGCTGTGACGTCGTCATACATCCCAGTTTTTATCCTTCCAGGGAGCTTTTGAAGTCGAACGCAGTCGTGCGTGAGACGCATGACGGACGACCCTAACGTCTGTTCTATTTCGTCCAGACTTACCGCCCCGGCGATCAAAGCGTCGCGCAACAACCCGGCGCTCATGCACTCGGCGTCCATGCCGACGTCCACTAATGATAGCGTCACCGAAACAGCGCGTTCGTGTGCCGGTCTCGCAGGGGACTCTTGAGTCATAGACCCAGAGCTAGTACCTGTAGTACCTCTGAGCATGTCAGATCCCTTCACTGCTACGCTCTCTACCGGCATTGCTTGCAACCTTGGAATGGCGAGCTTCAGCGCTCCTAGCAGCATTTCCCTGTTGCCTCTCGCATCGTTTGGCACGCCGACGCCTCCGGGGGGGACGAAGTTCGTGCCACTCGCGGAAGCCGCGGCGAGACGCGGGCTCAACGCGTCCCACGCCGCCACGAACTCCACCACCCTGCTGCTCGACGAGGACGCGGCGGGAGGTGTGGTGGATCCGGTGGTGGTGATGGTGGAATCTCGTGTGGAGTCCCGGTCCGCGGAGACGGTGCGTGGCTCCGCTACTTCCGTCACGTCCACCGCCACGTCCTCGTCGTCGTACGTCGAGGTGACGTTCACGTCGTCACGATCCGACGCGGTTGGTCGTTGTGACGACCTTGTCCTGGAACCGGAAAGGCCCAGGTGTGGGGTGCCGCGCGGACCCGCACGCGCCGTCGACGTGGCCTTTTTCTGAGACCGACAGCCATTTCGCCAAGACGTGCCGCGCGACGACGAGCTTCCGGCGCAGGACACGCGTCGTTCGTGGTCGCCAGCACTACATGTGATCCGCCGTGCGTTTGAAGCGCCGCTCCGCCGCGGACCGACGACCTTCGCAGCGAACGCCAACGCCGCCGCCTGCGACCCCATGTCGCCGAGAGTAGTGCCGAGCTGGACTGCGTGCCGGACAAGGAAGAGGCTGCAAAGGTTTGAGATCGAATCTGCGTGATCTGGAGATGTCAGCATGTATTGAGTTATTACCTCAACAATCAGAGGGACGCGTGACTAGTTCCGATAGGCGCATCCTTCGATTCGATGAAACGTCTCCCGCGGAAAACGCGTCCTCCCGCATTATTTCGAGACGCGCCCTGTGTGTGTCCCCCCCTTTCCGTGATGGCCCGCAACTACGGAAAGTCCCGGTCATCCCCATCCAACACCTGGGTGGTGACCGTGGTTGGTAAACAGAACAAAGTTCCCAAGAAGCGCTTAACGAACACCCCCACCACACTGAACGAACGATTCACGCAGTTGACATCAAAAGGACAGCAAAAGACGCAACGAAGAGACGCGCAGGTGCAACGGAACACCACGAATCGGCACGCGGTGATGATGGCCAAGCGAACCGGACAAAGCAAGACGCAGTTCATGGTACGTTTTAGAAGTTGAAGTGTTTCGCGTCACGTATTATCAAAACATTACGAGTACTTCCGGACGATCTCCGATGGGCAACGATTCGAGTTGACAGCTCATCCAGTCAAATGCTCACAAATCTGACTGCCCGCCTCCCTCGTCTAATTACCCAATCACCAGGCTAAGCAAATCCCTGTAGCGGGTACCAAGGGCAAAGGCAAGAAGGTTAAAGCTTCGCAGCCATTGACCTTGACGAAAAAAGGAAAGAAAAAGGGTGGCATCGCGGTTGGTAACAAGCAGACGGTTGTCGTGGTGAAGAAGACGCTCGTGAAAGGTAAAAAAAACAAAACACCGACGAAGGCGGCGAAGCAAACCACGCTGGCTTTGAAACCTAAATCCCCTGGAATCAGCAAAAAGAAAACGGCCAAGAAAACGGCCGGGAAGACGAAGGGTAAGGCGGTGGTGAAGGAGGTGAAGAAGGACGAAGGGAAGAAAACACTTGGTAAGAAGGAAAAGGGACCCGCCCTTACGCCCAAGAAAGCCAAGACTAAAATAGAAAAGAAAGTCAAGCCCAAGCTTCCCAAGCCTGAGGACCTGGACAAGGACTTGGACTCGTACATGGCCGCGGCGCCGGAAACGATTCCAGCGTAATGAGAGTGGACTGTGTGATGTATTGTTTTATTACGAGTATCGATATTCTCAAAACTCTCTCAGTTTAAATACCCATAGGTCCCGTTGAGTAACACGTTCGCGAAGTGATCGTCGGCGATCGCGTCGTCGCACGCTCGGTTCGTGACTCGAATCGCGTGCCTAACTACTTTCCTGCCTAATTGCACACTACACGCTAACTTCGACGGCTTCTTCACTTCGCAGTTCACGTGGTACGATCCGTTCTTGAGTCGTGACTCAGTACATGACATAGAGCAACACCGAACGGTAGTTGCGGCCCCAGCTTGACAAGATTTCAAAAACGGCTTGCCTATCGCGTGCAAAACAGCGCCTCGCCACCCCCCGCTCTCTAACCGCGCCCGTTCGCTCCCTTTCGTAACTATCGCACCGGGGTGCACGGAGTGGAAGTGTACTTCGTGGTGACGGCTCGGGTCCCTTGACGTTTGAAATCCAACACCCAAAATCCGGGCCAGTAAAATAACACACAACTTGCTCTCGGCGTACGATTTCACAGGATCATGGAGAACTTTTTGATTCTGAAAATCTTTTTCTGACTGAACGTCAGTCACGTCCAGTTCTCCCACCCCTCGTACCCCTTCCGGGTACGTGAACCGGTGCACTGCGGAGGAGACGAAGACGACGCGTGAGGAGGATCTTGAGTCGTGACTCAAGGTTGAGTGGACGTTTTTATCGTCGTTACTCGAGGGTTCACCCGGTGTAAACCTCTCTCGTAACTTTGGGGTGAGCAACCGGGTCAGTAAAAATGGAGACAGGAAATTCACCTGCATCGTCCGCTCGTGGCCGTCTTCCGTTACCAAAAACGGCGCGGGCATAATCCCGGCGTTGTGAATTAACAGGTGGAGGGGGAGGTTTAGTTGGTTGAATGTTTTGACGAACGTGTGAACGGAAGTGAAGGACTCCAGGTCGAGGTGGATACACGTTATGAGTTGCGTCGACCGTTTGCCGGTCGCCGAAACGCCTTCAACAAAGTTGTTCTCGTCGGGAGACAAATCGTTTTTCAGTGTTTGTTTGATACGTTCCACGGCGGTTTCACCCGCGGCTGTGTCTCTACACGCTAGAATGACCGCGCGTGCGCCTCCCAACGCAAGCGTCCGGGCGGTTTCGAACCCGACCCCGGCGTTCCCACCAGTCACGATAGCGACTTTGCCCACCACGCCTCCAGTGGGGGTCTCGGTTGTGTCGCCCTGAACAACCTCCTCTGCGGTCGTGCGGCTGGAGTAACCACTGGCGCCGCGCCAACCTGCAAGGTGACCGATGGGCCAGCACCCGGCGTGCTCGCGCTCCAACGCGCGTGCTCGGGTTTCGCGGGGACGGAGAGGCGGACGAGACATGCGTGCGAGGGAAGAAGAAGTGACGGTAGAGGTGTGAAGTACGTGTTTTATTAGTCAACCTATGCGAAACTCTCTTTCACTTCCCCGAGGGCCAAAACGTGGGCGGCACGAGCCACCCTGACGACCCTGAATCAACGCCTCCCACGACCGAGTAACGCATCAACGCTCCCCAGGCTTCGAAAAAGGCGTTGGGCGCTGCGTTGAACTCGCGTTTCGCTTTGTCCACTGCGTTGGAGAGGTACAGAGTGGATTGTGTCGCGAGGGTTCCCGGTACTTCATTCACGAAAGCGTTAGGCAACCAATAATTTGGCCCCGCTCCTGACGTGCCCGGGACGAGTTCAGTGAACCCGCCTGGAACAAGGTCGCGCTCCAGTGGCACTTGCCTCAACGCGCGTCGAAGGGACAATGTACTGGCCAGTGGTGATGGCGGCGGGGTGTCCACACGCGCACCTGACGCGACTGCGAAGCCTTGCGTGAACACGACTGTTATCAACAGAAACCCAAACAGGGCGAACGCCACGCACGCCTGACCAGCTTTGTCAGAGGAAGGCATGTTGCTCCAGCGCGCGTCGTCGTGTGTGCGTTCAAAACACAGGTCCTGCTCAAGGACAGCGGCGGGAAACGCACGCGGTGCTTGCCAAACCGAGGCTGGTCCGAGTTAAAGTCCAAGGTTGGAACGTTTCGGGAAGTCGAAATAACTTTACATGAAATATACCTTCTTCAGACAAGCTACGTACGGATTGATGCTCCCTCTGTTCATCGCATATTTCCCTAACCCCCGAACGTCCCGTCGTCGTTCACCTTGGTGAACGGGTTGAACGCTATTTCCCATTGTTCCCCGCTTGGCCCCGCGATGTACCCGCTATACCCACCCCAAAAAACTTTCGTCGGAAGCTTCAACACTTTGCCCCCCGTTTCCATGAAAAACGCCGAGGTCTCAAAACGTCCGAACAAAGCATCCACTTCACCCTCAGAGTTGACGTTGTACGCCGCGGTGAACCCTCGCGGCGCGGTGACCTCCCCGCCGTGCTCTTCCCGAAACTTTGCCAAGGGGTAAAGTGCGAGCTGGAACCCTTTGAGCTGGTAGAACGCGATGCTCTTTTCCTCCTCCTCGGATGTTTGGATCGGGACCCAGCCGAACACTTTGTTGTAGAACTGACGGCTACGTTCAAAGTCGTGCACCGCAATGGTCAGGATGGAGATCCGCTGGTCAAGACCGCCAGAGGGGGGGACCGATGTCGGGCTCATCGCAAAAAGAGCATCAACACACCGACGCGACGTGCGGGACCGAATAGCCGTGCACGAAAATAACAATGCGGTTTTTTCCTTCGAAGAAACCAAATGTGTCCTAGTGTATTCTATCACATCGACTACTCTAAAGCCTAATAAAGCTATTAAACCTGCTAAATCGCCTCCCCCGCCCCCCGCACTAGTGCTTTCAACACCTTCCGCGCGTTTTTCGAGTTGACTCTGGTGGATAACCCGACTAAGAGTTCGGTAAGCGTGTCGGCGGTTTCTGGTTTCCGGCAAAAGTCCGCCACGATGGGCGCCCACACTTTCGGAGCCGATAAATAAACCCTCCGCCCGGCGTTCACGTAGGAGCAAACAGTCTCGAAGCTCAACGGAGGCGTACCCTGGTCAGAGGATTTCGATTGTGACTTACTTCCAGTAGTAGTACTCCCAATACTGTCATCCTTCGTATGATGTAACTCCGTGGCCTCTAATACCTCGTCACTCGCCGCAAGTGCATCTTTCACAAGCGCAGAACGCAAGTTGGCACCAGCCGGTGAGGTGACGTACTCCATCGCGTCTCGCACCGCAGACGCGGCGGCGAGAGTTCCTGGAGAAGAGGTACCTAGTGTACTACCCGTAGAACAATCAGTACCTCTAGTACTACACAGCTCCAGGCGCGCGACTTCTGATGCACCCTCCGCGACGCCAACACTGGTTTCCACGACACCACACGCGATTCTTTTTAACCTCTGGGTATCCCACCGTTTAGATTCTTTGTCGCTACTGTCACTGAATGCCCCAAATGCGCCCTTCTCCCTGTCAACCGAAGGCCCAGCTCCATCCGCGATCGCTCCCAGAATCCGAAACACCCGTCGCCACCGAATACGTTCCCCGTCGTCTTCCAGAATGAGCCGTTTTAAAATTTTCCTAGTCTCAGGATCCGGGTCCTTGACTAACGATTGCAGCACGTAAGGGTACACCCGGTCTATGACTCTGAAACTAGGGTCTACGGAAGTAGCGACTCCCTCTAAAGATGCTAACGCACGTAATATCCGACTAAAATACGGAGGTAACCGGAACTCGAACTCGAACAGCGCGGCGCCTAGTTGGGAAACAACGCCTAAAAAGTCATTCGTCGAACGCACTTGAGAAGTTTTTGAAACCGAACTATCACCTTTCAAATCGCCAGTATCAGTATTGCTTTGACCCTCACTGACACCTTCGAACACTTTACTCAAAGCGTCGGTAGCTGCGATTATATCCACGTCTTTGGGAAGAAACTCCAACTCGACCAAATCGTGAATCAAACTAGTCGCGTCTTTGTTTACAAAGCCGACTAATCCGCGAATCATCGCTTTTCGTCGTTCGGGCGTCACTTCCACGGTCATGCCGAAATCGAGGTATGTCAGGCTTCCTGTTTTTCTACACACCACTAAGTTCCCCGGGTGCGGGTCCGCGTGCATGAACCCGGTTTCGAGTAGCTGGTGTAACGAACAACGCACGCCGCGTTCCAGGAGTAGGTGTGATTGACGATTCAACGAAGACTCAGAGTTTTTCGTCTTATCATTGTCATTTTTATCATCTCCAATCCGACCACCGAGAATTTTCTCAATCCCTTCCACGTCCGTCAGCCGCACTCCGTCCACCCACTCCATCACCAGCACTTGATCCGTGCTGAGCTCGGGAATGACTCGCGGTGCCCTAACCTTCCCCGCGAGTTCTGGACCTGAGTTTCCGTTTTTTGCATAAATCTCGCGGAACCGTTCCACGGATTGTAGCTCATCGTAATAACTGAGCTCGCCGAAAATTCGACCGACGAGCTCGTCCACGATACCCACCACGTCACTTCGTAACTTTATCACGTTTCTCAGAACGATTGCGATGCCACGTAGAATAACAGCATCTAAAGCTACTTGCTCCGCTAAGCCTGGGCGCTGGATTTTTAACGCCAAGGTAATAGGGGTAGTAGGGATAGGTGATCCATCAGAATTAGATCCATTCGAAGATTTTAAAAAAGCATTCGACAACTCGACTTTGTACACTTGCGCCAACGACGCGGCGGCAATCGGCGCGTCAGGCAACCCATTTCGAAACAGAAAATCGATCTGTCCCTCATCCGCAAACCCCAGTTCCCGAGTCAACAGCTCAACCGCGTGTGTTTTACTCGCGGGCTCTATGTTCTCCTGTAACATGGTCAATTGATCGCAGTAGCTTTTTGGCAAAAAGTCGCTTCGCGTGGAGAGCACTTGGCCGAGCTTCACAAACGCCGGGCCTAATTTCGAAAAGTGATTCTTCAATCGCTCGGCTCTGCTTTCGATAGTGCCTTGTTTCAACGCGACTCTTACCCCTACGTCACACAGCCTTAACATGATTTCCGTGAACCGCTTGACTAACTTCAGCGGGCGTTTCTTGAAGTAACTGGTGAAGAGTAGTGGGTCGTACAGAGGGGAGGATGAGGAATTCATTCCATTACCGTTTGCGTTTCTGATTTCCCACGGCGGGGGGTCGTGTGTGAACCACCCGAGATTTACTGGTTGTACTGTACTGTCTGTACTCGGCGATGCACTCGACCCCGAGCTCATTCGATCGGCGATGGCTCCCCTGGACGCCGCCAAAGCATTCCGCACGCGAGTTCTCAGTTTGGTAACCTTCTCATCGTCGTCCCAATCCCAGTCAAAGGTTTTCGGCGGTGATTGATTGAATGACGACGTCGACACCAATCGCGACACCCGCGTGCACCGCTGCTGCGCATCGAGCCATGTCCACCCTGCGACGTCCGCCACGCCAACGCCGCCCCGCGACCCAGCGTCGGCCAACCGCCACGCCGACGTCGCCGCACGACGTCGCATGGTCACCGCCGCAACGCGCCCCCGAAACTGCAAAAGTACTGCAGACGTCCTTCTTCAAGTGCAGAATGAGCTCGTCCGAACTCCAACGTGATCTCCAGGTGGGCACGATGAGATTCACGACACCCGGTGCATCAGTTCGACCGGCACGCCCCCGGACGTTTCGTTCCGGTGTGACACGCCCTCTCGTGTTTCAACTCACGCCACTGTAATATATAAACTGGTCGTGCGATGCTCGCCGCGCGCGCCTCCGCCTGTGTCCGCCCGACGTCGGTGGGATCGCGAGATCCCAAATGCCGATCAAAGCGTGCGATCGCTAACATCGCCCATCGCGCTCCCCGAACACGCGTCGTCGTCCGCGCCGGCCTGGAGGAGGACTTCCCCGAAGACACCCCGAGCTATGATGCCGGGCCGTTCGTCATACCCGAGGGTGCCTCTAAACTAGCCTCCTACACGGACCCCACCGTGTGGAAGCTGATGCAAGCCACATTACGTGAAGCAGAAGTGGAACAAATTCTCCCCGCAAAGGCGAAGCTGTTATCGGAAAACGACGGGTGGACGCTAATTGACGTCCGCCCGTACCCCGATTACTGTTCAGGGCACGCGTGGGGTGCCAAAAACGCGCAGCTCTACGCCCCGATGGAAATCGATAGCCTGATGAAAGCTGCGAAGCAAGCGGCAACCTTGGTGCTGTTTCCCGAACGAGCGCTAGACAAGTACGCGGCGGTGGAGTGCAACGAGCTGTTTCTCGACGAAATGCAAGACGCGTGTGAATGGGGATCGAAAGTTATTCTGTACTGCGGCACCGGCGGTGTTATTGGGACACCCGACGTAAACTTCGCAGATGGAGCACAGACCGCATCACTCATAGCCGCTCACGAGCTCACCGAGCGCGGCTGGGGATCGGAGAACATAAAACACATGGCGGGCGGGCTGGGGATGTGGGAAGACATCGAAGGATTTGATTTAGGGGAAGTGCCGGATGAGGAATGAGCATATGAGGAATATTGAGTTTTTAATTATGACGAACTACAATCCAACTCACTATAAGTATACTAGTACTATTACCCTTCACTTTCCTTGAAACCATTCCTTGATGCTTTCGTACACGAAGAACGAGATCGCGGAACCTGGGGCGACTGCCAACACGCGCGCACCGCTTCCGGCGAACAGCGCCTTGAATCCTTCCTTTCTAAAAACGTCCCGCGCGATTGAAAAAACAGACGCGTTTCTTGGGAGGAGGAGATTTGAACTGTTTGGAGTTGAACCTGTGGCAGTCCCATGACTACTCCCTCCCCTAACCAACCCAACCCCACCAGTCCTAAGGGTCTGCAATCTGGTTTTCGCTAAATCCAGCGGGTGCGTGGCCACCGTCGCGACGGACGCGGCGAGAAAGCCGCATGACCCGCTGACCCACGGAGGCAAATTCTCTTTCAGATTATTTTGGTTTTGAGCGTCTAGACTTTTTTTGTTTTCTTTCGTGTCAGAACCTATGCCTTCCGGTCTCAATAGTTGCTCACTTCCACTCCAATAACCCACCACTCCATCCCGTAAATGCTCGTACACTACGAAGTACGCCACACTAAACGGCCACCACGTGAAGTTGCTAGCCCAGTACCCTTTGAACAAACCTTTCACTCCTTCCTTTTGTATTATTTGCGAATACGCTTGTGCGAAATTTTTATATTTTCCAGCTGCTAAATTTGTGGATCCTAAAACGCCGCTCGCCTGCATGCGCTCCTTCACCACGTCGATCGGGGTGTACACAATGCCGGCCACGCTTTGGGCTATTATGCCGCTTAGGACGTACGAAAACGTGGGGCCGGTGAAGAAACGATTTATCGAGTTGCTATGAGTATTTGGGGTGGTATTTAGTCTGTCCGCGTTCATGTCGCGTTCATCATCTACTAAATTCTGAAACCAACACGTCCCAGCCTTTGCGCATTCGTACCCTGCAAAGTACGCTCCAGAGGCGAATGGGATGCCGAACACCACGGCGCCGAAGCCTCGGTAGAAACCGGTCGGGCCGTCTCTTCTGATGAGCTTCAGTGCGCCGTCCCATACGCCTCGGTAATGGACGTGTTGCGACCCGGAAGGTGCCCTACTGGTCGACGCGAAGCCGCCTCGCGATCCCTCAAACACCGCGCCCTGCACCTGCATCTGAGTCTTCAGGGTGTCGAACGGGTGCGTGGCGAACCGCGCGACTAACCCACTCAGGCCGCCCGCGATCGCGAGCTGCGGGAGGGTCATGGGGGACAGGGCATCGGGGTCCACAGAGTCAGACCCCATGACACGCGCGTGACGATGTGTGACCTGGAGAAGAAGATTTCGGGACAGGAAATAAATTCAATGCATCACTCTCTCTCTCTACCCCTACGCTTCTTTCAGCCTGTTGTTGATTTCGTTGAACCGGTTCTTTTCGTTCGTGATGAACGACGGGGCGTAGTCCGTTGACAGAATATCGGAGATTTCGATGTTCTTCTGTTTGCACTCCTCGATGAGTTCTGCGGTTCGCGCGCGCGTCGTGAGGATGCCGACTAATGTCGTATCCGAATGTTTACTCATCCCAGCCTTCGCTGGCTTCCAATCCCCGATAAGGTACCACGCATCCCCGGGCTGGTCCTCGGTGTAGAACAAGTCCTCAGTCTGCACGCCGTACTTCTCGCACTCAGCCATGTACTTCTCTACTCTGCGGCCGATACCCGCCTTGGCGAGGCCGATGAAAAAGACTCGGGCGCCTAACACGATGGCACCGGCAGCAGCGCCTTCAGGAAGGGACAACGAGAAATCGCCGCTCGCCGGGGCGAAGTTAGTGATGGCAGCGCACCCACGCTTTGAGGATACCCCACGCCGTACAACGCGGCTGTTAATTGCGGTGAGCTGCGCGCCACTGATGCATGCGCTGGAGAGCACCTTGGAGGACATGGCGAGACGAGCGAGGTGATGTGCGTCGCGGAATGACGCTTCGAGGAGCACGCGACAGGTGGACAAACTCGAGACTCTGATTTCGGTCTCGTTTTCGGAAAGCAGTTGAGAAATTGAGCCCCTCCTCAGAGCCGGGCGCGCGGAGGCGGCTCAGGAGACGGCTTCTGATGCCCCCCCTGACCGGCAAGGATGCAATTCTCGCCGCGGCACGAAGACTCGCCGAGCTCGGCGACGACGATTTCGACGAGGACCTGCTAGACGCCGAGCTCGCGCTTTTGGGCCCGTTGCACGACGATGAGGAGATCGAGGAAACGGAAGCCGCTTTGCGCCCCGAGGACCTGGGGTTACCCCTCCGGCTCGCCGCGTGGCTCGCCAAGCACCGCGGTCGTGACATGCGCGTCGCGTTTGGCGCCGCATTCAGAGCAGCGAAAAAGCTGGAGACGGACAAAGACGGCCACGTGAAGCTTGGTAGGGAGGTAGGGAGAGCATCGTCATCATTGGGCAATGGCGCATCGTCATCCGCCCCGCGCCAAAAGTACAAGCCGTTGGAGGAGCGCGTGGTGCCTGTATCTGTCGACGCCAAGCCCACTCCCCGTGATTTCGAGTACGTATCACCGGCAGAGCTTGAAAGGCAAGCCGAGCGAGATAAGCACAAACAAACGCAAGAACAGTGGCAAGCCGGCGAACGTGCGTTTGTGAAAAACAACGATTGCAAAAACGAAGTTGTTAAAAAGATTATCGCGAATTCTGTGCGGCGTGAAAGGGAACAAGACCTTCCAAAAGGCGCGGGGCCTGCGGGACGGCACGAGCCCACGACTCGGCACGACACCGGGCAAGCCGCGGTGATGGGCAAGAGCTTGCTAGATATTATTAAACCAGCAAGCGGGGAGTTAAAAACGGCAGAAAAACTCTCCGCCGCTCAGCGCCGACTGAACGCAAACGCGTTACTTTCCAAATTGCCGAAAGGCGAACGTCCTGTTATAGCCACTTCGCACGAACAGATGTGCGGTGGTATCGTTAAGAAAAACGGGTTACAGAAGGTTTCCCGGACCACTCGGCAAGCCACGTTGGACGCGCTCGTTGTCGCGGCTATTGTACACGAGGCGAAGCAAAGGGGCGTCGACAAAACTTCGATCAATGAAAAGTTTCTCTTGGCGCGACCGAAAACTCGAGCGAAAGCGATACAAGCGGGCGTGGACGCGGAGTTATGGGTGTACGAGCAATCGAGTTCTGTGCTGGCGTACCGGGGGCTCGCCGCGAACGCGTTGCGGAGCGTTGGAGCTACCGTAGGCGACACCTCCAAGGACAGCAAAGACGCGTCACTAAAAAGTCATACGGGCGACGCGAACGAGACTGAAAACATTTATCCGTCGGACGCGTTTTCCGTCGTTCCGCTCGCGGCCCGTCGAAAAGAAACGGCTGATGAAAACGGTTTATCCGCCGCTGATTTGTACGCCGTTTCAGTAGCCGTTTCCTTCGAGCGCAGTGCACAGTTAGTCGTTGATAAAAAACGAAAAGGTGTCGGTTTTGTTGGTTTCTCGAGGCCGGGGGCGTTGCTCCAGAACTACGAAAGTTTGGAAGCGAAGAAAATATATTTAAAAAAAGCGCGACACGTTCATGGAAATTTTTCAACCTCGTTCTGGAAAGAAACCCTGCACTGGCAAAGGCCTCCGAACGCGTTTCGAACTCGCAAAGCGTTTACAGATGAAGTGATACGGCGACGCTTGTTACGAAAAAAATCATCTGGAGATGAAGGAACTGTCGTCGCATCCACCGTCTTGAAAAACAGTCTAAAAGAAAAGAAAGTGAGAAAAACTTCAGATGATCCGGTGATGAACACTTCTGACCCTATAAACCCTGATATAATTCCCGGCGATCCACTCGTCATCTCGGCCGTCGAAACCCTAATCATCTCATTCATCCAGCCGTTTCTCGACGTGGGGACCGTTACGAAAAGTAATGCAGAGAGCATAACCCAAAAAGCAGTTTCAAAAGTGATGAAGAAAAAACAAAATGAAAAGAGTTGCGATTTTTTGAAGAGGAACAAAGAACGCGACGCGGTTAAGGCTTTGGTCCGGGAATACATTCGGCGGGGGATGTCAGATGCGCCGAACACGAAACGACGGAAGGTGGAGGAGAAACCTACATTTAACTTTGACGTGGATGATTTGTAAGCAGTGTCTGTAATTTTTCAAGTTCCTCTTTAATCGCTTTCGCTTTCATCACCCCATTCCCAGTCTATGACTCCGTCTTCTTCATCAGAGTAGTCGCTCGATTCATCCTCTGGGCAGCCGTTCGCGTGCAACTAATTCAGTACCTCAGAGTGTCCGGCTGCCGCAGCATACTGGATCATCATCCCGTCCCACGGTGCGCCGTTCTCGTGCGCCCACTTAAGCACCTCGAAGTGCCCACCATCCGCCGCGTACGTGCACGTCTTCTTATTCCACGGGCAGCCGTTCGCATGCGCCCACTGTAGCACCTCAAGGTGTCCGCCCATCGCCGCGTTCGTGCACGTGCCACCACTCCACGGGCAACCGTGCTCGCGCAACCACTTCAGCACCTCGAGGTGCCCTTCGAACGCCGCGTGCGGAGATGTATTTGTGTCCCACGGGTAATCGTTCGTATGCAACCACTGCAGCACCTCGAGGTGTCCGCCAAACGCCGCGTGCCCGCACAAGTACGATTCATCCAAAAACAAAAAGTTTCCACTTTTTGGCAGGCGACCTTTTCGGTGCAGGTGCTGCAGTGTGCTCAAGCATCCGTCCGCCGCGGCGCTCTTACTATCAAGTTCCTTTATCTCGCGCCCTATTGCTGCCACAGCGTCGCGCATCCCACGACTCACCGCCCGAAGCCGTGCGAGATCTATTGCATACGGCAGACGGTCAGGGCTGAGGACGTGCGTCAGGACGAGGTCCAGGGGCAGGCCCGGGAAGGCTTCCGGTGGGTCGGACTGGGCCGCGGCGTTCGAGGCCGCCACGCGCCTTTTTCTACGCTCCGCGCCACTTTTCTTCCTGAACATCGTTGAGGGTGGAGGGTGGTGGCGTGTGCGTAGTGTGCGCGTAGTTTTTAGCGTCGTGGTCGTGTGTCGTGGCTTTTTCCTCGGACGTAACGAAACGCGACGAACCCGACTTACTTGACTTGACTTCTCAAATTTATAAAAAATGCTCTCTACGTATAACCCTTATTCCTCCCCCCTCCCCCCAACCGGTTTCTTCTTCCCCGACGTCGCCAAACGCACCGCTTCCTTCGCTTTGTCCGCGGCGAGGCTTTTGTTCACGGGCGTTATGGGCGAAACCGGCGCGAAGGGAACTCGAGAAGGGGTTTGGACCGATTCCCAGTTGCCAACGTTTTCCCCCCCGAGCGGCGAGTTAACGCTCCTCGACATGGCGCTCGCCGGCGTCCGTAAGCAAATCGTCAGCACCTCTTGTTTCGAATCGAACCGCGCTTTCATGATCCAAGCATCGACGTTTTGTTTCCACCCGTTGCCCTTCGCCTCCGGGGGGATGTGAATCGTCACGTCGTGGAACCCGTCCAGGGCTTTGACTTTTATTAATTCTTCTGAGACCAAAATTTCGCACTCTGCGGCTTTCTTTACGTCGGGTAGGGTTATCAACACATCCATTCCGCCCCCAACGGCGTTGCCGATGAAGGTGCCATCATTAGCCGGGACGTGCTTTACCTTGAACGAACACTCGTCCGGAATCGAGTCTCCAGGTCGGGTTCGGAAGATGACGAAGTACGACACCGAGGTTGTTCCCAGGAGTAGGACTAACAGGCCAAACAAATCGCCGAGCAACGCGGCGGCCTCGTCGGTGACTTTCGCGTTGTTTGACCTTGAGCTTTCAGACAGTTTGCTCATAGAAAGGTCAGTGATAAGACTTTCATCCAGCTTGTACGTCTGGATACCCAATACACTCATTACTTTAGCAGCCTTGATCGATGCAGTAACAGTCTGTTCCGGGTATTTAGTCAATAACTCGTCAACAATCGGTTTCGCTTTTTTCCCTAACGCAACTCGAACTCGCGAAACGAAAGGAACCAACCGTCGATTCATGTGAACTTTCGCGGAGCTGTACGACTTCTTCACACTATCAGTAACCGCAACCGCCTTGCCTTTAACCTCCCCATACCCCATCCCCACTAAGTTTTGAAAATCGCCGAACAACACGTTGGAACGCTCAACCTGTCGCCGCCAGTAGTTTTGAGAAAATTTTATCTCAGTTTCCACGTCTTCCCCGTTTGCGATCTTCTCCTCGCGTTCTTTTTCTAACAACTTCAACTTGTGCTCGTGTCTCCTTTTCATGGATTTCCGGGTCTCGGTATACAGCTTCACAATGTTCTCAGTGGCTTTGTGGAACTTTTCAGTCGCGTATTTGTGATTATCGAAGATGTACCGGTGGAGGTACGGTGATGTCGATTGCGAAATTTGCAAAACTAACGCGTCAAAGTTTTCGAGCAGCCCCAACGATCGCAACGCGCTTCGAAACAAAGAAACCGCTTTTACCTTCCCGTCACGAACTCCACTTTTAACCTGCCCTACTCTTCGGTGCACCCAGGGGGGGAACCAAGGGTCCGTCGGGTTGTCGTTCGTGTCGTCAGTAGGACTGGCGCACGTTTCGCGCGACGAGTTTTCATTTACGTTTTCGTTTTCGGTCAGAGGTGTTTCCAGAGTTACCTCAGCTTTCGGATGTGTTTCCGTGGAGTGGTCCTCCACTGAGTCCTCTTCGGTTGTGCTTTCGGCTTGTTTGTCACCAGACGTTTCGTCCGTGAGTGCCTCAGGGGCGGTTGTGTCAGGTGTGGAGGGTACCTGCTCACTGGCAGAGGGTTCAGACGCATCATACACAGACCCCTTCGCCTCGATCGTCGTGCTATCAACGGTCTCCACCGGGTCGGAAGCATCCACATAGCACACGCCGTCCGCAGCGCACCCAGTGTCCTGCGCCGAAACCAGGACTGCTAGAAGCGCCAGCGCGAGCACCACGCGGAGCGAGCGTCCACGACGAGCCATGTGGAGACGTCCGTGGGTCGTCTGGGCGTGCCTCGCGAAGTGAGCGTAAACGAAAGGAAACAGCTGGCACGTTTTTATTTCTCGAGTTTGAGTTTTTTACTCACTTTGCGGGTGGGCACCGAATCTCATCACTTCGTCTGACGCCGCCACGGCGATGGTCCCCGGTTCCGAGGAGGAGAAGGCTTCTGCGGCGCGTCGCAAGCGAGACGCGTACTTCGCCGAGCTCGCGGAGGAGGAGAAGAAACCCAAGGCGAAGAAGGGGCGACGGGGTGCGGGTGGGGGTGGCAGTGCGAAGCCAATTGCCGCGAAGAAGCCCTCTGTGGTTGGTTTGAAGAAGACGTCGATCGTGGTGATGCCTGGGTCGGGTGCGGGAGTGTCATCATTGCCTACAGACCCTGAAAAGAAGGAAGAAACGGACGTAAGACACACGCAAGGCGCTACGATCACGGGTATCCCCCCCCCTCCCAGTGTGGATGATGAGGGTGCGGATTATGAGGAAGCATTAACTAATCACCGCTTCGTTCGCTTCACGGCGCCGCATGGAAGCAACGTAGACACCCACCACGCGCGCGTCCAGATCCGCATGGGCATCCACGGCACGATTACAGGGCCTGTCGTGGAGGTTGAGCTTCCGAAACACATGAAGCAAGGCGATACAGTGGAGTGTGCTGTGCCGCAATGGACACAAGAGGACGCGCCGCCGCCGCCGCCCAAAGGCTCCGCTGGGTTCCGGGGAGGAGCACCGCCGCCGCCGCCGCCTCCGGGAGCTATGGTCGGGGGTGATGGGGGTCTGTTTCCCGGGCCTCCTCCGGGCGCACCTCCTCCTCACGGAGCACTACGAGCCCCCCCCCCGCCTCCGCCGCACATGGTTGCGATGGGGGGTGGCGTATCCGCGTACGGCGCGGGTGCTGTAAATGTAATGCGAGGCGTGCCGCCGTTGCCGCCGGTGGGCGCGCTTGGAACAGAAAGAGGACGGCCGCCCATGACGCTCATGAGAGGGCCGCCGATGGGGATGGGGGGTGGAGGGGGGGCTATAGGGGGAGGATCAACTGTAGAAGTGCCTCCACCCCCGCCTCCCAAGAAAAGGTAGTAGTAGCGATGGTATCATAATCACGAAGGTGTCTGTCATTTTACAATGGTTGCGTTCGCTCTCGACACGTTGCATCTCTCTTTCTTACTTCGCCGGCGCGGGCGCGTCCGCGAGGACGTCGCCGCACGAAGCCTCCACTTGATCGTCATCCGTGTCTTCCGTTTCCTCTTCCTTCTTCATCGCCTCCCCCCTCTTCTTGATCATCTCGATGCGTTCCTTTTGGAACGGCTCCAGTTCGCTGTCGCCGTCGATCGGTAAGAGAACGTGGTCGATTAAATGCACCACGGATCCACAGGCTTTGATATCCGCTTCAACAACCTTGGCTTCGCTCCCGACGCCCTTGATGAACACAGAGCCCTCGAACTCATCCACCTGGAGGGGTTCGGAAGAGGAGCGCGCAGCGTCCGACTCTCCACCGCCGGGTAAGGAATTTTGGTTGTTCTCCAACACGCTCGTTAAAGCGGTGTCCACGAAACGGTCCGTGGAGTCGTCGCCGCCTCGTTCCGCAAGGCCGGGAGAGAACAAAGTTGCGTTTGGCACGGCGTGGTACGCGATTATTAAAGCCTTTAAAGGCACGTCGCCGAGCATCTCGTCGATACCCTGGTTAGATGTGTGGAGGTAGGGTTAGGTTTAGGGTTTAGTTTAGGGTTACTCGCGGATATTTGAATTACTTTTCGAGTTTGCTTTCCTTGGACTTCCGAGAACAAAAAAGAAAAAAGAAAAAGACGTGGCCTTACCTCTGCTTTCTCGACGAAGCCTCCCCAGGCGAGGAGGTTCTCGATCGCGGCGTTGGTGGGGGCGAAGAACGTATCCGTTCGTGTCAGGTCGTCCAACGCAGCGCGTACGCGAGGTAGGTCTTCCAAAGCCTCTGTTAACAGAGACAGCTCGGGGCGACTCTTCAGGACGTCGAGCACGGTTTGGCAAGACGCTTCTTCAGCGTCGTCGTCCTCGGGTGCGGGGGCGGGGGCTTCGAGTGAAGGCGCTTCTTCAGCGTCGTCGTCCTCGGGCGTGGGCGCGGGCAAGGGGGCTTCCAGGGAAGACGCGAGGGGAGGCTCGGCGTAGTCGCCGGTGTAGTCTCCGGTGTAGTCCTCCTGGAGAAGTTTACGGCCCCACCTGCCGCGCGGGCGACGCACGACGGTGGTTGTGCGCACGACTGCGGTACCGCCGTACGCGCGGTAGCCGCCGTAGTACCGCGCCTCACCAGCCGTAGCGGAGGCGCAAAGCGCCAGCGCGGCGAGGGTGCGGCCGGGGGAGAAAACGCGCGAGGCGCGTGAGCTGCGGGAACCAGGCATGGTGAACGATAAGGCGGGAGGGTGCGCGATCGAGAGTGAGCTTTGGGGGACACGAGACACGTGTGTCACGTCGTTTGGTTGACGGACTTGGAGCGTGTGGCGTAGCAAGAGTCGGCGGCGCCGAGGAAAACGTCTCACGAGGTCCAAGACAACAATGTCCAAGACTGCAATATGAAAAAGCGTTTCTTCGTTTCAGGGACTTGAGAGTGAGGTTACGTCATACTACAGTTATTCTACAGTGGTCCTCTCCACAGGTTCTATTCATCGTCCGCATCATCGTCATCCTCATCCTCATCCTCCTCGTCATCATCATCATCATCAACCTCATCAGCATCATCCTCCCCATCCTCTTCCGCATCGACCTCCACATCCTGTTCCCGTTCCTCGTCCTCGTTGCGAGGCTCGCTGCCGTCCAAACTGTCGCCCTCAACGCCCTCCTCTCCCTCTCCCTCCAAATCCTCCAACCCCTTCGTCCGTCCGAACGTAGACGCCCCCACGCACGGAATATCGTCCAAGTTGTGGTACGCGTTCAAGTCGTGGGATACGTTCTCACCGTCACCGTCATCATCCTTACCCAGCCTCGCTTCGATCGCCACCAGTTGGCGTTCGCGCAACATCGTGCGGAACCCCTTACCTTTGGGGGACTTTTTTGGTGTGGAAACATTGGTATTGCCTTCAGAGATACTATCACTCGAGACAGGCTTGGGTAACGTTTCCAGGAACGATTCGCGGTCGTCTAACCGAGGGTCGAACCCAATCGCGCGGTCGCGTCGCGGGTCATAACGCGGGTCGCGTTCGTGGAAATCGGAATAAGAGTTCCTTATGTCGCCGCCGTTCGCTCTGTGCATCGCCGCCTCCGCCGCCCTTATCTGCGCCGCGCGAGACCTTTGGGTTGCGGCAAGAGACGCTCTTGGAGTGCTTCGTTTCCGTGCAGACGATAAAACACCTCCCCCGTGATTCTTGGGAAACGGACCGAACGGGCCGTCTTTTTGTTTCTTCGGAGTTGAAACGTTTTTGTCGTCGGCATTACTAATGCGCCGCCCGTTGATGTCGTATAACTCTGACTCTGACTGCGATTTTTTTGGGTTTCCATAGCTGTACTGCGTTCCGGTTTTGACTTTCTCGAACCGCCCGACGCCGTTCTTGTCGTACACGCGGCGTAACGTGTCTCCGTTTCGGGAGTTAAGGGTCCCTGACTTAACCGGCAACAACCCGGCGTCTTCAAACCCGGGGCGCGTCGAATCTTTCCGTCCGACGATTTCCATTCGGTTCACTCCGCTCACCCTAGGTTTGTGTAACTGCTTGACCATAGCGCCGTACTGCTTTTGCCGCATGAACCGAGTCTGGGCTTGGTGTAGAGAGGATTCGTTGCATGCTATGTCTGGTAAGAAACCGTACTCGCTCGTTTCCAAGCCCAAATCGTCTCGCCGCTGCTGTTCAAACTGGTGTTGGAAATTGTGTTTATTTGCTTTTTGGATCCCATCTTGTACCCCCACTCCTCCTGTTTTACGCGCCCGCCGGTCCTCAAGCGCCAAACGCTTCAATTCTTCCTCAGTTGTGTTTGTCCACTCTTCAAAATCGTGCTGCATGCGTTTATACAGCGGGTCCTTTTTCGGAAGACGCGCGCGAGTTTCTCGATCGGATCCGATGACATTTCCAACTTGCCTCAAAGCTACGCTTCTCGCTTTATTTTCCCAAGCCCTGCGTTCCTCCATGACCTGTCGCTCGAGTTTTGTGTTCTCCTCGCGAGCTAATTTAAGCTCCAAGCCTTGTTGCTTTTTTTCTTCCCTCGCCTGGCGTTGCTCCTCGCGTCGGCGTTCAATCGCGTCCAGCTCCAGCTTCAGCAACTCGAACCGTCGGCGTTCGTCTTGAAGCTTTTGTTGTTCCCGTTGCCGGCGTTCCCTAGCCCAGCGCGCTTCGTTCGTCACAGGTTTCTTTTCAACTTTATTGAGCTTCGGGGAGTTCAATGCGTCTGGTTCTCCTCCCGTGGATGATTCTCGGTTCATAAACCCCCGCAACTCGCGAAGGTCGGTCATGTCCTCGTCTGATTGATACTTGTCTTCGCCGTCCTCCAGGAGGTTGGGGAAATGAGAAAACGTTTGCTGCTGTGTTCTCGGAGACGGAGGTACGAACGTGGGTTCCAGGTTTTCATCGGGACCGGGGTCGTCGTACTGAGGTGCATCGACATGTTGGACGGAAGCCGCGTCGTCGTCGTTTGCATCGGCGCGGTCGTATGGGTATTTAGTCTGGTCGTCGTACGAAGCCTCCGACGGCTCTGGGGACTCATCCGTTTTCCTACTCTGCCCGACGTCCGGTCCCTCCAACACCGACCCCCCTTGCAAGTCAAACGCGAACGCGAGCTCGATTTTGCGGTACAAGTGGTTTCGTGTGTGGTCATCCAATCCGGATATAACTCTGGCGGACTCCTTGGGTTTCAGACCGAGGCGAACCAAGCGTCGACGCACGCTTTTGTTTGACGGTTGCGGGTCAGACGGAGCGGAAGGTTGTCCGTGAAAGTTCGGGAACACGACTTGTACCGGTGCGCGAACGGAGTCGTCTGACGTGATGCTCATATCGATGTCCTCCTCCGAGTACATAGCTTCCCCATCCGCCTCCCCGCGCGCCATTCGCAACCCGCTCACGATTCGTCGGCCCACGTTGCCGCGGTGCACTGCTTGAATCTTTTGCGCGGCGAGATGCTGCGCGGATTCTTCATCATCGCCAAACCCAGCCGTGGCTTCCTCAAGAGTCAAATTCAAAGCGTCGTCCACCGCGTCTCCGATTGAGTCGGTATCGTCGTTCGTCTCATCGGATGCATCCTGGCCAATTTCCACCGCCTCGCTCGTACTAGTAGTAAACGTGTTTCTAATCTCCATCGGCTCTTGCCAAAACCACGAGCTTCTTGGTGCGACAGCTTTGGACGGGTTCTCTTCTATGAACCGCAGGGTTTCGTCCAGCCTCAAAACCACCTCGGATAACTCATCCGCCACTATTTGTTGCACCACTTCGTCAAGCAGAAAATCGCACACCCACTCGTCGTGCTCGTCGCACACGTCACACAGGACCTCTTCGAACATCGTGTCGCACTCCGCATTTCGCCGGTCCGTCTCCAGGTGCGACAGGAAATCGTACGTCGCGGCCTTGGAACCCTCCATGAGGTGCGCGTGGAACCGTGGCATTGACGCGCGCGGTTGTTCTATTCTCGACACACGTGGTGTGTCCTGTGATGCACGCAAAGCGGAAGGACCCGCCACGTCTTGAAGCAGCTCATCCAACACAAGGGACACGACATCGGGTTCATCCTCGGGTGCCGTAACGGGATTGGGCATCTCCGTCACCCCTCCCCCTTCCCCGTACACCTCCCCTTCATCCTCGGGCAAAGCCTCGAGCGAGTCTGCCAGCGCGCGCAGCGAGTCCGCCAGCGCGTGCCGCTCCGCACCCGACATCCCACCCGACTCCTTTTCACTAGGAGCCGCGGCTGGGTCTGAAGCGGGCACCACGACGAGGGATGCCTCTCCGAAACACGAAAATTAACGTCCCCCTCTTCCAATTTTTCTTGAAAGGACATGCGATCAAAATCCCGATCAACGAAAGAGTATCTTTGAAAGCAAAATATCGGTCAGAAAAAACGCTTTAGTTTGAAAAGTTTATTTTAACAATCTCACTCGAGGACTCCCCTCTCAAACAATTACGCACACGCATGAGCACCCTTTACGGGCTGCTCGTCTACATGTACGCCTCTACACCACCTCCTCACCCTGTCGCCTTACCACTCACACCTCCAAACATGATGACTAATTAGTCCCCTACTGGTACTGCCCCGACGTGATGACGTCGTCAATTTTCAAAATCAGTTTCACCACCTGGGTAGCCAAAAGCATTTGTTGCTGCTTCCCAATTAACGTCTCAAACACGCCTTGGGTTTTCATGTCGTTCGTGCCAGTCTCCTTGCAGTCGATGCCCAAGTGCGGGTTCTTGGATTTCAGCTGTTCACTCTTGATCATCGCGACGGTTTCGATGGGGGGCAGGCCGGAGTTTTCGGCGAGCGCGGTGGGCACCGCATCCAGCGCATCAGCAAATGCGCGCATAGCATACTGCTCCACACCGGGCACCGCATCCGCGGCTTCCTCAACCGCGATGCCGCACGCAATCTCCGCCGCACCGCCGCCGTACACAATGGCGTTGGAGCGCACTAAATTACGTGCAACGCAAATCGCATCGTGCAGCGACCGTTTCGTCTCATCAATCATCATCTTGTTCCCGCCTCGGACGAAGATCGTCACCGCTTTTGACGCCGCGCAATCCTCCACGATGATCATGCGATCTTTCGTAGTGCCGAAGGAAACCTCGCGAACTTTGCCTGCATTGCCCAATTTTTCTGCAGACAGTTCCTGGAACCTCGGAACAATACGTCCGCCAGTAGCGATGGCTAACAGTTCGAGCTCAACCCCCCCGACCCATCTAATAGCCGGAAGTTTCTCGTGCATAAGCATGTGGTTCGCTTCGTCGTCGAAGCCCCACTGGCAAATCACAAGCGTCGCGCCGCTATCCTTGCACTGCTTCACCATGTCTTTGAAGTACTTCTCCTCCTGCGCCCGCAACTCCTCGTACTTCTCCACGGTGTCGATGTCGATCTTGTG
>MDSY01080428.1_pt1 | contig 23889 bp, 22 predicted proteins | sample 811131 | NCBI WGS metagenome assembly MDSY01 (sample SAMN05326643, study PRJNA326480) | marine metagenome | isolation source: seawater | place: Atlantic Ocean: South West | collected 2010 | reverse complement strand
GTTAGTCTTGGAAAAATTAACTATTGTATAAAAAAGTTGACAGAAAAAGGTTGTGTTAAATTGATGAACTTCAGTAATAATCCTAGCAAAGTCGGTTATTTTTATATACTCACACCCAAAGGAATTGAGCAAAAAGCAAAACTAACAGTTTCTTTTTTAAAAATTAAGATTAAAGAGTATGAATTACTTAAAGAAGAGATAAATATTCTTAAAAAAGACGCTGATAAAATTAAAGGCTATGGTGAATAAGGTAATAGCTATTATAGGCCTAGAATATGTTGGTCTTTCTCTTGCAGTTGAATTTGGAATGATAAAAAAATCAGCTTTTTCTTATAATTAGAATTATTGATTGAAGTTCTCCAATACTAGACTGAAGTGACTTTTGCCATTTGTCTTTTCAATATTCACTGGCATAAAATTATGTTCTTTAGATATATTAAAAATTAATCTTAATTCTGGCGCATTAATCCGAATACTTTCAATTTCATTATTTTCAATATAAATAGTTTCAAAGCCTTCTATAAAAAAATCTATGCTATTAATTCCTTTTTTATCAACTATTTGATAAGAAAACACTTTTTTATTTGGATTTTCCTGAACATCTTTAGAAATATGAAGATAGACACTAAGTGCGTCAACTATATTATTTGAATTAGCCTTCCAATTGATTTCATTATTAAAGGAAACATATTGCTCTTCAGGGTATATGCTTAGTTCATAATTTTCACTTAACGATTCACCTTTTTTTTCATTAATTTTGTAATAATTCCCAATCAATTGATTATCTTTTATTAACCCAATGCTAGTTTCATTAGCAGTAAAATCATATAATGCTTTCCACATTAGATTTGTCTTTGCAGAGCTATTAAATACATATGCTTTATTTGCCATTATTAACTCATAGTTAACAATACCTAATTTAACAGAGCCTAAATTAGTATGTGAATATAAGTTATAGGTTGCCGAGTATGAGGAAAGTGAATAAACAGGAAAGGTATACAGTATGATACAAATACTAAAAATAAATCTTCTCATGTTGACATATTTAACAAAAAATTGTATGGATTGACTTTATTAATCAATAAAGTATACATTGATAAGATTTCTTTAATAAATTATATAATTTAATTACACTATGATAAAAATTGGGAGATTAAAAGATTAAAATTCAAAAACAATATACAAAAATTTTAATATGCCCTCAATCAACTGATCCTAAAAGAAATTTGTCAATAAATCAATATGAGGTATTGAATAAAAGTTGGAAAATGTTTTAAGCAAGATTCAAAATAGAAATATATATTTCTAATAATTTATAAAAGGATTAGTTAAGTGAGTTGTTATTTATGTAATAGCGAAAATTATTTTAAGCGATCTGGAAGTGTCCGGGATGATTCCAGTATTGATGTTTTAGAATGCAGTGACTGCGGGCTAGTATACCTTTCATCATTAGGCCATATTAAAGATGGGCACTATGAAGAATCTGGAATGCATAGTGAAGAAATAAAAATTGAAAAATGGCTTGAAGAATGCAAAGAAGATGATAATCGACGTTATCAATTTGTTAAGAATAAAATTAATAATAAAGTAATTCTTGACTTTGGTTGCGGCGCAGGTGGATTTATTGAAATAGTGAATCAACGCAATAATATAGCTAAAGGAATTGAACTAGAAACTGCATTACAATCTTCTTTTAAAAAACGTGGACTTATGGTTTTTCCTAATATTCTAAAAGCACAAAAAGAAGGTCTTAAATATGATTTAATTACAGCATTTCATGTTGTTGAGCATCTTCAACACCCAATAAAAGTAATTCAAGAGCTATCTAATCTTCTCAAGGATCAAGGTGAAATAATAATTGAGGTACCAAATAGTGATGATGCACTCTTTACACTTTATGAAAATAATGACTTCCAAGATTTTAGCTATTGGTCTCAACATTTGTTTCTATTTAATAAAAAGACTATTACTGAATTGATTAAACAATCAGGACTAAAGCTTAATTGGATAAAGCATGTTCAAAGATATCCCATATCTAATCATTTGTATTGGATGGCAAAAGGTAAGCCTGGAGGCCACATAAAGTGGAGTTATTTAGATAATAATGAGTTAAATATTGAATATGAAAAACAATTAGCAAATATTTGTAAGACAGATACAATTATGGTTGGAATATCTAAACCTTAATTACTTATTGGCTAATACACATTGATTGCTGTAGCTTACATGTAGATATTTGTCTTTAGAGTAAATGAAAATTACTAATAAAATTAAATTTTTTACTGAGTTCTCAAGATTCAATTAGTATGAATAATAATAACTAAGGTATTTTAAATTTTGATGATAAAAAAATATTGCCTTGTTACAACAGCTGATGAGCGAACATGGCCCAAAAATAAGCCCATTCTTTTTCTTGGTGAATGGTGTAAGCGTTTTTCTAGAAAGAAGAGTTGGATTAAGTTAAATTCAGAAACATTAAAATATCATTGGGATGATAGAGACAAACTAAGAGAAGATTACAGTTACTTGCAAGAGCTGCACGAAGTGCTCCTTAGGGACTTATCCAAACAGCTGAATAGGATTCACAAGAAAAATTATTCAATTCGCTATTGGAGAATTTTAATTGGACCGTGGCTTGGTTATTTTACTCAAGTATTATTTGATCGCTGGAGTATGTTAAATCTTGCCTTGAAAGAGTTTGATATTGATACATGCTACGTTTTAAATAACAACGTTAGCATTGTTCCTGCTGATATGAAAGATTTTGAAAATTTGTTTATTGATGATAAATGGAATGAGGTTATTTTTGGCCAGTTAATTCATAACTTTTCTAGAAATAAAGTGAATATAGTTTCGGTAAATATTCATTCTAGTGATTCCTCATTAACTGATGAACAACTTTTTTATAACAAATCAATAGATAAATTAAAAACTTTATTTTCTAAGTTAAGTGGCTACCTGACTAGAAAAAATGACTACTTTTTTATTTCATCATATATTCCTTTATTCACTCAGTTTAAATTGCAGCTTCAATTAAATCAATTTCCTTCGTTATGGTTTAGCCCTGAGATAGATTACTCAGAGGTTGATTTGCATGAAAGAGAATGGGTTATGGATAACTCAGACTCAGCAGATGAATTTATTAAAATTGCCTGTCAGTTTATTCCTAACCATATACCTATAGCCTATTTAGAAGGTTATAGCTTATTGAATCAATATGTTAAAAAAATAAAATGGCCAAAAAATCCTAAAGCTATCTTTACCAGTAATGCCTATTTAGGCGATGAAGTATTTAAAGCATGGGCTGCAAAAAAAACTGAAAATAGTGTGCCTCTTATCATTGGGCAACATGGTGGCCATTTTGGTGTGACAAAATTTGCTTTTTTTGAAGAACATCAGATTAATATTTCAGATAAATTTCTTTCTTGGGGCTGGAGTTCAAGCAACTCAAAAATAAAGCCATTTGCCAATATAAAACTGTTAAATGATAGATTAAAATACAATCCAAATGGTGATGCGCTTATGATAGGGCTCTCTATGCCACGTTATAGTTATCATCTATATGCAGCTCCGATATCAAGTCAATGGCTTTCATACTTTAGTGATCAATGTAATTTTATGAAGGCATTACCTCGTTCATTGCGCGAACGAATATTAGTAAGACTTGCAAAAAAAGATTATGGATGGGAGCAACAGTTGCGATGGGAAAATGAATTTTCAAAAATAAAAATTGATTTAGGTAGTAATTCTATTAAAAAATTATTAGAGAATTCTAGACTTTGCATTTCTACTTATAATGCAACAAGTTATCTTGAAACGCTTTCATGGAATATGCCAACAATTATATTTTGGGATGAGGAAAACTGGGAACTAAATCAAGATGCCATACCATACTTTAATTTGTTATTAAATGCTGGCATCTTTCACAGGACGCCTCAAAGTGCAGCAAAAAAAGTTATTGAAATTTGGGATGATATTGATTCATGGTGGTATTCGAATGAGGTTCAGAGTGCCAGAAGTCAATTCTGCGAGAGATATTCAAAGGTAAGTGATAATTCAGTAAGTGAATTTGGAAGTTTTTTAAAGAAATTTTAAAAAAAGAATAAACTATAGGCCATAAAGAATTTGATTATAATAGCAATACAATAAATATTAATAGAATTTATCATGGACTTAAGAACTATATGCTGATCCAATAGAAGTTCTTTTTGAGAAAAAATTTAGAGAAGTTGTTTACTATTTTTCTACCGATTTAAACGATATTTAGACTGCTAATTTTACTTATCTTAACCCCTGATTATATTACTAAATTATTACAACACAATAATTATTTATGTCTAAAGTTCTAATAACCACTATCCCTTTTGCTGTTAAGAATAGACTGCCACTCGATTTATTGGAAAAGAGAGGTATCGAATACCTAATCAATCCCTTCAATAAAAAAATAACTGAAAATGAGCTGATAGAGGTGGTTGCAGATTTTGATGTTATTATTGCTGGAACAGAGTTAATTACTAAAAAAGTCATGGATGCGGCTACAAATCTAAAGATGATTTCTAGAGTTGGGATTGGACTGGATAGTGTCGATCTTTTAGAGGCAGAGAAACGAGAAATAGTTGTTTCTTATACGCCAGATGCACCAGCTCCAGCAGTTGCAGAGTTGACAATCGGATTGATGCTAAGTCTATTACGCTCTGTACAACTCTCAAATATGGAGATGCATAATGGTAAGTGGCATCGTTTTTTCGGTCGTAGACTGTCAGAAGTAACTATTGGTATTATAGGTATTGGGAGAATTGGTACTGGGGTATTGCAACATCTTCAAGGATTTGGTTCCCCAAAAATATTAGTTAATGACATTAGTTATGATAAAGATGTAGATAAAAAATTTAACATTGAATGGTCGGATAAAGAGACTATATATCAACGAGCAGATGTAATTACTATTCACATTCCACTAACTACCCAGACAAGAGATATGATTAAAAAAGAGCAGCTATTAAGTATGAAAGAGGATGCGATTATAATTAACACTGCACGAGGTGGTATTATCAATGAACAGGATCTTTATGAAGTAATGCAAGATGGGCATCTAAGTGGTGCAGCAATTGATGTATTTGATTTTGAGCCTTATAATGGAAAGTTAAAAGAGATTCGTCGTTGTATTCTTACCGCACATATGGGCTCTATGTCAGTTGATTGTCGAACTAGTATGGAGATAGATGCAACAGAAGAGGCGGTTCGCTTTTTGACTAATCAATCCTTAGAGAGTGTTGTGCCAGAGGAAGAGTATGCGATACAGCGAGAAGGTCTGTAATCAGAACCCATTTATCACCAATAATAGATGTATTTTAATGAATAAAACATATGACTAAAAAAGTAATAGTAGTAGGTGGAAGTGGTTTTATCGGCTCCCATGTGGCAGATCGCCTTAGCGATGTAGGCTATCAAGTAACTATTTACGACAAAATTAAATCTCAATGGTTGCGTAATGATCAAAAGTTGATTATTGGCGATGTGCAGGATATTGAAAAACTAAATCAAATTATTGCTGGTGCAGAGGTAGTTTATAATTTTGCTGCCTTAGCCAATCTAGATGAGGCGTTTACACAGCCTGTTAAAACCATCAACATTAATATTCTGGGAAACCTTAATGTATTAGAGGCGTGCCGTACTAATAATGTTAGACGTTTCATTTATGCGTCTACGGTTTATGTTCATAGTCGACAGGGAGGATTTTATCGTTGTAGTAAACAAGCATCGGAAGCTTATGTGGAAGAGTATCAAAAAATTTTTGGGCTTGATTATACAATTCTTCGTTATGGATCACTCTATGGTCCAAGGGCGGACCATACCAATGGACTATATCGGATTATAAAATCAGCGCTAGAGAATGGGAAAGTTAGCTACGAGGGAGATATTGATGCAATGCGTGAGTATATTCATGTGGAAGATGCCGCCCGAGTTAGCGTTGATGTAATAAAAGATGATTTTATCAATCAAAGTATCGTTTTAACTGGGCAAGAGCCAATGCGTGTAGAGGATATGTTGAAGATGCTAGCAGAAATTCTAGGAATATCACAAGATGCAATCGAATTTATTAAGAGTGATCATACTGGTCACTATATAAGAACACCTTATGCCTATCAACCTAAATTAGGAAAAAAATATATTCCACCTATACATGTGGATCTTGGACAGGGATTATTACAAATGATTAATGAGTTGCAAGCTGAAAATTAAAATGCTAATTTTCTCTCAATAAGTAGTTCTCAATTGTCACGAATGGTTATTTTTTGGGACTTTGATGGTGTTATAAAAGACTCAGTTAAAGTCAAGTCAACTGCCTTCGGGCAACTCTTTGCGCCATTTGGAGACGATGTTGTGAAACGGGTAATAGAACATCATGAGGCTAATGGTGGGATGTCTAGATTTGACAAACTTCCTATTTATCTTGGTTGGGCCGGCTGTTTATTGACACCTGAACTTGTTGAAGAATATTCCAAAAAGTTCTCTATATTGGTGAAACACAAAGTTATTGAATCGAATTGGGTTCCAGGTGTGCTGGAATTTATTCGAAACAAAACAAATAAGCAATCATATTTCATTATTACAGCGACTCCTCAAGTTGAAATCGAAGAAATTATAAACGCGTTAGAATTAACAAAGTTTTTTCATAAAATTATTGGAGCACCAATCAGTAAATCTAACGCAATTAAATCCATACTTGATAGTTTTTGTATTGAAGCTGAACAATCGATTATGTTTGGTGATTCATTAAGTGATTATCAAGCAGCTACTGAAAATGGTATTACGTTTCTTTTGCGGAGAACCTCATTAAACGTCGACTTACAAAGACGACTTAATTGTATAATGTTTAATGATTTTTTAGATAATATTTTAGATAAAAAGTAAATTAGGAGATTTTTTTATGACAGATAAAGTATTGCCACAAGAAATTAATTTAGTCAGAAAGACTGTTTATGATAAAGCTAATAGCATTCTTGAGATTCGAGGGATTGAACAAAAAAAAAGCTTTATATTAAAGAATTTGCAAAGGCATTTTGATGATTTAAAAATGTTATCAAGTAAAGACCCTTTTCGCCAGGTTCTCTGCGATCTTTTTGATGAAAGTAGTGATGAAATTTTGGAAAAATTTTCTCTAAGAGACCATGTTATTGAAGAAATGGCTAGATTGTCTGAGTCGGAATATCCAAGATACCTTCGATATCGTTATGCCTATGATGTCAACCCTATTATCCATAAAGTAACAAAGTTTCCTCCATTGGTTCAGATTGAGCCTACATCAATATGCAATTATCGTTGTGTATTCTGCTATCAAACAGATCCTAGGCTTTCAAATAAGAAAAATGGTCATATGGGTTCAATGAAGTTGCCTTTATTTAAGGAAATTGTGGATCAACTTGAGGGTAATGTTGAGGCAGTGACACTCGCATCTAGGGGTGAGCCTACTGTACATAAACTATTACCAGAGATGATGGAATACCTTTCGGGAAAGTTTTTAGCGACAAAGATAAATACTAATGCTTCTCTGTTGGATGAAAAAATGTCTCATGCTATATTGAGTGCAGATTTGCAAACTTTGGTCTTTTCTGCAGATGCTGCATCAGAACCTTTGTATAGTCGTTTAAGAGTAAATGGAAACTTAGATCGTGTTGTTAGAAATGTGGAGCTGTTTTACAATATTAAAGAAAAATATTATCCAAGTTCAAGATTGATTACTAGGGTTTCGGGTGTTCGATTTGATGGTGGTCAGGATATGGAAGAAATGGATTCTTTTTGGGGTGACTATGTCGATCAGGTTGCTTTTGTTGACTATAATCCGTGGGAAAATGTTTATGATGCAAATAAGACTGAAGTAAATTCTCCTTGTTCTGATTTATGGCGCAGAATGTTTATCTGGTGGGATGGCAAAATAGCAATGTGTGATGTTGATTATTTAACCAAACTTAGTCAAGAAAAAATACAAAATAAAACAATTTCTGATGTCTGGAATGGAGAAACTTATACTAAGCTTCGTAAAAAACATATTTCTAGAAAAAGGTGCAACATAGAACCTTGTTCTCGTTGCACGGTGGTATAAATAATATTGGATTAGGAGGCATTAAATGATTTGTTCATTAATATTAGGAAGAAAAGGTAGTTTGGGTTTTCCAGGAAAAAATCTTTATGAGTTTGATGGACATCCAATATCTTGGTATCCAATGCAAGCCGCTATTAACTCACAAGAAGTTGAACGTCACTTTATATCAACAGATGATCCTGAACTTATGGAACTGGGCCATAGTGTTGGTTTTGAAGTAATTGAACGACCGGATTATCTCGCTACAGCAGAAGCATTAGGTGATGATGCTTATAAACATGGCTATGAAATTATTTGTGATACGATAGGAGAAAAACCGGAGCTACTGGTCCTTTTATTCTGCAATGCTCCAACAGTTTCTACTAAACAAATCAATAAAGGTATCCAGATGTTACGAGCCGATCCTTCTGCAGACTCAGCTGTTACTGTTAGTCGATATAATATGTATAGCCCAACTCGAGCAAGAAGAATATCAGAAGATGGCTCACTTCAGCCTTATATCCCATTCGAACATCATTATAATTCTGAAAATATTAACTGCGACAGAGATAGCCAAGGAGATGTTTGGTTTGCAGATGTTGCAGTTAGTATCATTCGTTCAAAGAACCTTGAGAACTTAAAAGAAGGTATACTGCCTCAAAGATGGATGGGAAAAAAAATACTACCCATTATAAATGAAGCAGGCCTTGATATCGATTATGAGTGGCAGATTGGGCAAGTTCAATGGTGGCTCGATAACAAAGCAGATTAATATAGCTTTATAGTTATTCAAATATTTGAATAGATTTAGATATATTTTTTTAAAAGGATTAGTTTTTTACCATATGGTTGACTTCCAGAGTTAATGAAGATTGCAATTTCTAATATTATATGGAAAAAGGGTAAACAACATTTACCTTCATTTTTTTCCGCTCTTTCTAATCAAGGAGTTGAAGGCGTAGAACTTGCTTTGAATTGTTTGTGGCAGGAGCCTACTAAAATTAGTAAGGATGATTTGAAATGGCTTAAAACCATGATTTCAGATTATAAGCTGAAGTTAATTTCTTTGCATTCGTTAACTTATTCACGTCCTGATTTGGAGATATTTTTAGATTATACAAAACGGAAAGACTTTATTGAATATTTAAAGAAATATTGTGATTTAGCAAGAGAACTTGATAGTCAGAATATTGTCCTTGGATCGCCAAAAAGTAGAATTACTTATGGTAGAAATAAAGAAGAATTAGATAAGATATTTTTAGATTTTTTACACCAAGTAGATAATTATGCAGATGGTATATTTTTTAATATTGAGTCTCTCTCTAGTGAATATTGTGAATATCTAAATACTCATATGGAAATTGTTGAGTTAATCAAAAATGCAGATTTTAAGAATATTTTTCTTCAGCTTGATGTTCGAAGTGTTATAGAAGCAAAAGAAAATATTGATAATATTTTTCAAAACTCAGGCTATATCAAACATGTACATGCAGGAAATCCTGGTATAAAAATACCAGCACCACCATTTATTAAGAAACATAAATCTGTTTCCAAAGAGCTCAAAAATATCGGATATGACGGATATATTACTGCTGAAGTTTTAAACCATAATAATGAAATAATGCATAAATATTTAGATAAAACTGTCAAAATCATGAGGGAGTTGTATGTCTGACTCTATCGTATTGGTTACAGGTGCTACTGGTGATATTGGGCGGGGAGTAGTCAAAAAAATTCTTGATCTAACAGATTATAAGGTTGTAATAACGCTAACTCCAGGCAATAAAGAGAAATACAACTTTGGAGCAAGAGTAGAAGAAATAGTTATGGATGCCTCCGATATTAGTTCAGTTAATATCGCTATTAAGAGAATATGCATGAATCAAATCACTCATTTTATACAAATACATGGTAATTCAAATACTGATGATCGACTGGATGTTCAAAACTATGAAAGACTAATTTACCATCATAATATCAATATTTTTTCTACAATATTGATTGTTCAGGCACTACTAAAAGGGATGAAGGAAAGGAAATTTGGTCGTATATGTCTGATGAGTACTGCTAGTTCTGAGCATGGCGGAGGACCTGAGACTTTCGGCTATGGAATGGCAAAGCATTCTGCAGGGTATTTAATTAAGCATCTAGCAAAATACTACACTTCATTCAACATTTTAAGTAATTGCATTTCTCCTGGTTTTATAGATACTAAGTTTCATAAATCAGTTTTGAAACGTTCTTCTCATCAAATTCAAGAGCGTATAAAAAATGTTAAATTAAAGCGAGCAGGCAGTGTGGAAGAGGTAGCAGATCTAGCTTTTTTCTTGACGTTTAATAATAATTTTATTTCTGGACAAAATGTAAAAATCGATGGTGGCGACTTCATATGACTTTACAGACTAAAAAGGATTTGATAAAATCTCCGATTTATTTAAATTAAAGCGGTGAATTATGCTTATCAGAGCCATATTAAATAAAGATTTAACTCGACCGAACTGGATAAAACAAGAACATAGATCGCTTGATAAGGTTTGGCTGGATAAAAATGAGTGTGCGGATCCAGAAATGCACAAGATAGTAATGCAATCCTTGTCAAAAGTTACACCTGAAATACTTTATAGTTATTCTCAACTTGATATTCTTTATGGCAAAATTGCAAAATTTTCTGGTGTTTTGCCAGAGAATTTGCTGATGACTGCTGGATCAGACGGGGCTATACGAGCTTGTTTTCAATCTTGCATTCAATCAGGAGATAGTATTATTGCTTCCCGCCCAACTTTTGGGATGTATGATATTTACGCGAAAATTTATGGCGCTAAAGTTACTTGGCTAGATTATGAGAAATCTGCGAATGGCCCTATTCTTGAAGTTGATAGAGTTGTGAGTTCCATTAAGGAAATAAAACCAAAAATGGTTTGTTTGCCAAATCCTGATAGTCCTACTGGTACGGTTTTCACTCCAATAGATCTAAGAAAAATTGTTGATACAGCTTCTGATATAGGGGCGTTAATGCTTATAGATGAAGCTTATCACCCAATATATAAAGAGACCGCAGTTCCGTGGATTTTTGAGTGTAAGAATTTGGTAGTTGTTAGAAGTTTTAGCAAGGCCTGGGGGGCAGCTGGTCTAAGGGTAGGGTATGCATTAGCCAATAAAGAGTTAACAACTTTTCTCCATAAACAAAGACCAATGTACGAGATAAGTAGTGTCTCTGCAAAAGCAATTGAGATTCTTCTAGATTATGAAAAAGAGATGAATCAATCGGTTGAGAGAGTTAATGCTGGTAAAAAATATTTCCAGGTTTCTATGAACGCTTTAGGATTGTCATCATACGAAAGCCATGGTAATTTTGTACACGTAAGATTTGGAAAGTATGCACATGAGATTCATAAGATTTTAGAGGGCAAAGTTTATTACACTAAAGATTTCACTAGCCCTTGTTTGGAGGACTATAGTAAGTTTTCAACTACTACTAAAGAGAGGTTTAAGCCAATTATAGAATCTATTACTGAAGTAGTAAAAAAAATGGAGTAACATCATAATAAAAGTTTTTTAAAGTTCTTTGAGTGATTTTATGATGGTGTATTTTTTACTGGCTTTTGGTGCAAATTATGACTAAATCATTGAGAGTTGTTATTGAAGTTTATGGTTTAGGTGGAATATGAAGACGAGAATGTTTAGAACAAAATCAATTATTAAAAATTGGAATGGCTGAGATAGATGCTATTGACAATGCTAAAGCTCCTTCGATTTTCTTTGCAAATAAGAACGAATCGAAATAGCTATCGAATAAGAAAAGCCTGATGCACCCTAAGCCTGAATTACTGATATCTGATATAGATGTTCATTCTGAAAAAATTAAATCTAATGTCATTTACTGGAACCGATATTTAAGTTCTGAGTCAGATGGTATTTTTTCTCTTCCTTTAATAGTTGAACAGAATGCTAAACGCTTAAAGACTCGATATCTTGGTTTAATTTATGAGTTTGGAGAAGAAGAAGTTAATGGACAAAGAATAATTGATCATTTAAAAATTCGTAAAAACTTTAGCTATTGGTGGATGACTCTTTTTGTCGAGAAATGCAATTATGCAAAATCACCACAAATTGATAATATTATAAAGTTAATGGCCTTAGAATATTTTTTTCAAGAAAACGAATATAAAAAACTTAAGTTAATGTCTTCTAATGTGGAGCTTGCAAAATCAATTTCTTTGTTAGCTAATAGATTACAGGTTGACTTTGAATGGCAAAAAGAACGAAATATTAAGTTTAATTCAATAAATATATATAAGGTTTTTCAAGCCCTTCCTAATATTATTAAATCACCAATTTGGTTGGTACATTTTCTATATTCAAATTGGGCATTAAAAGGTGTTGGTGTTAAAGAATGGAGAAATACAAATGCCTCTTCAACCTTTGTCTCTTATCTTTTTAATTTAAAACCAGAAGCATTAAAAGAAGGTCGCTATGAAAGTCGCTATTGGACGTCATTGATTGATTTAATGGATGATAATAAACATCCTTCAAATTGGCTGCATATATATATTAAAGATGGTCTTTTACCATCAGCTAAAAAGGCTCGTAATCTCATTCAAAAGTTCAATTCTTTACAAAAAAATCATCAAGTACATGTAACTCTTGCATCATTTTTAACCGTACCATTGATTTTTCGAACTATACAAGATTGGTACAAAGTTTTTAAATTGAATAAGTTGGTTCGTGAACAATTAGAGGTCAATAGCGGTTATCTTTGGCCATTATTTAAAAAAGATTGTCAAGATTCAATGTCTGGTATTCCAGCAATAAGTAATCTGCTGTATTATAATTTATTTGAGAAAGCGATGAGTGAGTTGCCAGTTCAAAAGAGGGGTTGTTATTTGCTAGAGAATCAAGGTTGGGAATTTGGTTTGATCAATGCTTGGCAATCAGCAGGACATAAAAAAAAATTAACTGGTTTTCCGCATACAGTAGTTCGTTATTGGTATTTAACATTTTATTTTGATCCACGTAGTTATAAGCGTAAAGGTCAGTGTGCTTTGCCGCTTCCTGACTATCTGGCTGTGAATGGTGAGCCATGGAAAAATATGTATTTGGAGAGAGGTTATCCACCAGAAGATTTGATTGAAGTAGAGGCATTGCGCTATATGTATTTATCTAATTTTTCTGTCAACCAAAATAAAAGAGCACTTGAAAAAACTAAAGAAAAAACAGTACTGGTAGCTGGAGATTATTTGAAAGAGAATACTGATAAACAGCTAAACTTGCTCTCATCTGCAATTACAGATATTGATGAATCAATACGCTTTATTTTTAAACCGCACCCATCATGTCCAGTCAATATAGGAGATTTTCCAAGTTTAAGTGGTGAGTTGTCTACAAGACCAATCCAGGAATTGATGAAAATTAGTGATGTTGTTTATACAAGCTTGGTGACAGCAGCTGCAGTCGATGCATACTGTGCAGGTCTTCCAGTTATTTCGTTTTTAGATGGAAAAACTTTAAATGTGAGTCCATTAAGGGACGCTAAAGGTGTATACTTCGTGACCAATTCAAAGAGTTTGGCCAAAGCAATTAATACTTTTAAAGTAAATAATTCAGATCAAAAGAAAAATTATTTTTATCTTGATTCAGATTTACCAGGGTGGTATAAATGGTTGACTAATGATTTTGATAAAGATAATTTTAAAAGTGAATGAAAGTCTTTAAGAATTTTAAGGGTAAAAAAATCTTAGTGACTGGCCATACTGGTTTCAAAGGCACTTGGCTTTCAATCTGGTTGAAGCAATTGGGTGCGACTGTCTATGGTGTTTCATTGGATATTCCGTCTAACCCATCCCACTTTACTGAAACAAATTTATCAAGTTATATTGAGGATTATAGGCTTGATATCCGAGATGCAGAATCACTTACTAAGTTGGTTCAAAAAATTCAACCTGATTTCGTTTTTCATTTAGCAGCACAGGCTTTGGTTCGTCTTTCTTATGAGAGTCCTTTAGAAACTTTTACAATAAATGCTCTCGGTTCTGCCAACCTTTTAGAGTCTTTGCGTACTTTAAATAAGCCTGTTGTAGTAATCATGATTACTAGTGATAAGGCGTATGATAACGTGGAGTGGGTTTGGGGTTATCGTGAGACTGATCGACTGGGTGGAAAGGATCCATATAGTGCCTCTAAAGGTATGGCTGAGCTTGTGATTAGAAGTTATGTGGATTCTTTTTTTAGTAGTCCGGATTCAAATGTAAGAGTTGGAATAACTCGTGCCGGAAATGTTATTGGAGGTGGTGACTGGGCGATTGATCGAATAGTTCCAGACTGTATGCGAGCTTGGGCGGATGGGAAAACTGTAGATATACGAAGCCCTCATGCTACCAGGCCATGGCAACATGTGCTAGAGCCATTAAGTGGATATCTTTGTTTGGCAGTGAATCTATACTTGGATAATCAGAATCATGGAGAAGCCTATAATTTTGGCCCATCAACATATCAAAATTATCCAGTAAGTCAATTGATTGATGAAATGGCAAAATATTGGGATCAAATTAAATGGAATGATGTTTCAGAAAATAGTTTACATGTTCCCGAAGCCGGTTTATTAAAGTTAAATTGTGATAAAGCTTTGTTTGATCTTAAGTGGCATTCTGTTCTAAATTTTGAAGAGACAATTAAAATGACTGTTGAGTGGTATACCGAGTTCTATAAACATAAAAACCAATCAATGCATGACTTTACAGTTAGTCAAATTGAAGCATATACTAAATCTGCTAACTCTCTTCATCTCTTTTGGGCCAAAAATGATTAAAGGTGTGGTCATTACATCCTTAGATAAGATTGATACACCTGGTGGTATGGTGATGCATGCAATGAAAGAGACTAGTATAGGTTACGAAGGATTTGGTGAGGCGTATTTTTCTCAAGTCCATAATGGTGCAGTTAAAGCATGGAAGAGGCATAAGGAAATGACACTTAATTTAGTGGTTCCAATAGGAGAAATAAAGTTTGTTTTATTTGATGATAGGAATGATTTAAAACAGTTTCAAGAGATTGTTATTTCTAGGTCTAATTATTGTAGATTAACTATACCACCGATGGTTTGGGTCGGGTTTCAAGGGCTTTCTGATGGTGCTTCAACTTTACTTAATATCGCAAATATAGAACATAATCCAAAAGAGGTGGATAGATTGAAAATAGAGAAAATCAATTATAACTGGGGAATAAGTTTATGAAAGTAGTAATTTTGGCTGGTGGATTTGGGACTCGTTTAAGTGAATATACTAAAGCTATTCCTAAACCTATGGTCACAGTTGGGGGTAAGCCAATTTTATGGCACATTATGAATACTTATGCTAGTTTCAACCATACAGACTTTTATGTTGCATTAGGATATAAAGCGGAAATTATTAAAGATTTCTTTTTAAATTACAAAACTCTCAATTCTGATTTTACTGTTGACTTGTCTAGTGGTAATATTACCGAACATCACAAAGATAATGTTAACTGGAAAGTAACACTCGTTGATACAGGATTAAATTCTATGACTGGAGGTCGGGTTAAAAGAATCCATAATTATATTGGTAATGAAGCTTTCTTGCTAACTTATGGTGATGGTCTAGCAAATGTAGATATTAATTCTTTAATTAAGTTTCATAAAGAACATGGAAAAATGGTGACAGTTTCTGCGGTTCATCCTGGAGCACGCTTTGGAGAGTTAAGTCTCGATGGTGATCTAGTAACCTCGTTTAAAGAAAAGCCACAAACAACTCAGGGCTGGATAAATGGTGGATACTTTGTTATTGAGCCTGAATTTTTTGAGCTAATTGATGATGACTCTACGATTCTTGAACAATCCCCTCTAGAAAGAGCATCTCAGATGGGAGAGCTAATGTCTTTTCAGCACAATGGTTTTTGGCAATGCATGGATACTAAGAGAGATCGTGATTATTTAGAATCATTATGGGAGTCTGGTAGGGCTCCATGGAAAATTTGAATGGGATCCAAAAATAAACTTCTTATTATTGGAGGTACTGGTTTTATAGGTTCATATTTGACTAATGAGGCTTTGTCTCGAGGTTTTGAAGTAACAGTCCTTTCTTTGAATAATAAAAAGGTAAATAAAAATAGTAAAAATGTTGATTTTTTATTTGCTGATATCGCAAACTTAGAAAAACTCTCTAAAGTCCTTAATAAAAACCTTTTTCACCATGTAGTCAATTTAGGTGGATATATCAACCATACTAACTTTTCGAAAGGTGGTAATAAGATATTTGATGTCCATTTTAAGGGGTTGTACAACTTAATAAATTGCTTGAATCATCCAGAGCTTAGGAGTTTTATCCAAATAGGAAGTAGTGATGAATATGGCTCTAATAATGCACCACAAAGTGAAAACCAACGAGAATTACCATTTTCACCTTATTCTGCAGCAAAAACTGCATCAACATATTTATTGCAAATGTTAAATAAAACTGAGAATTTTCCGGCAGTTATTCTTCGTCCTTTTTTAGTATATGGTCCAGGTCAAGATAAGAATAGGTTTATTCCTCAAATCATATATGGATGCCTAGAAAATAATGAGTTTCCAGTTACGCAAGGTGAACAATTGAGGGATTTTTGCTATATAGATGACTTTGTAAATGCAATTTTTTCTTCTTTTGAAAATAATAATGCCTTTGGAGAAGTTATAAATATTGCCTCTGGGAGGCCAATTTTAGTAAAAGAAATTGTGAGTATGATACAAAATATTATTGGAGCTGGAGTTCCTAAATTTGGTCAAATTCCCTATAGAGTTGATGAAAATATGGAGTTATATGCTGATATTTCAAAAGCAAACAAATTACTTAACTGGACTCCAAAAATCAATTTAGAGAGTGGACTGACGACTACTATAGAATTTCAAAAAGAAAATATTAATATTTGATAACAAAATAAGCCTTACTTTTATAAAGTTAACCACTATGATTATTTCTTATAACAAATTTTTTTCTATAACATGAAGATTTTATTTATAGCTGGAACGGGCAGGAGTGGTCCCACATTGCTTAATGCATTTTTAGGTAAATCACCCTCTATTTTGGCACTTAGGGAGTTAGTGAGTTCACGCAATCTACTCGAAAAAAGACTAAAAAATGAAATATGTACATGTGAAAGTAATGGCAAAGATTGTTTGTTCTGGCACCAATTTTTTGAATTCTCAAATGAAAATGTGAATCTTGGTAAAAAAAGAAGAATATCTGGTACTGAAAATTACTAGAATTAATCCTATATTATATGATTCATTCAAATAAAAAAATATTCATCTCAGAATTCCATGAGGGATTACTAGAGAGTTTATTACTGTGGGCACATAGTTTGCTTGGTTATGAAGTATTAATATTTTGTAAATCAAATAAACCAATAAAATTAAACAAATATATTTGCAATGATTACAGCACCCTAAAGAACTATGATTTCTCTGTTCTTTTTCATAGAAAGGCCGAATGGTCTGAAAAGTTATACAAAGAAGTTTTTTTGAATAATGAGATAAATTTAGAAGGCAATATCGAGACGACGAAGTTTCGTATTTTAATTAAAGACATATTTCAGAGGTCTTTAGGAAGTTTTGATGAGTTGTTGTATCTAGCAGAATTAAAGAAAAAAGAATTTGATAAAGTAAAAATAAGATGTAAATGGCATCTTATTAAATCGCAAACTTTAAAAAATTGCATCGTAGATAATGATATTTCTGTTAGTTTTTCATTTTTTCCAAATTTTTCTATAGATTTAAAAAATTTAATCAATCTAGGTCCATTAATAAAAATTTTCAATTCTTTTAGTCTAAGTATTAAATCAAAATCTGTGCCTAAAAAGAAAATTTCAAAAGTAATTTTTTTCCCTCACAAGGGTGTTTCATATGGAGATAGTTTTGAAAAGGATTATTACTATAGTGATGTTGTATCATCACCTTTAAATAGAAAAAATATTTTGCATCTAGAGTATGGCGCTTTTGATTCTAAAATTGCAAAGAGCTATTTAAAAAGAGGCTTGGAGTTTGATTTTATTCAAAAACCAAAAGTAATAGATTTTATAAAATATTTAATAATTAATAGATTTTTTAACCCAAATAAAAAAAATCAAAGTGTTCTTTGGAAAAAATTATTCAATAAAAAAAATCAATTGTCTTTATATGCAATTCTATTATCTGAATTCTTGGTAGAATTTTATTTAAAAAAACTTTCATCAATATCTGAATGTAAATTTGCTTTAATAGGTTACGATACTCTTCTGCCAAAAGAGATAGCATTAGCTCTAAATAAATTAAACATAGAAACTATAGCAATTCAGGAGCGTTACACATTACCTCACGCAGGTAATTATAATGTAGTGATTGATAATTACTTAGTTTGGGGCTATAAGACTGAAAAAATGATTAATGAATCAATTGGAGAATCTTTTGTTGGAAGATATATAGTTACTGGGCCGCCAAGGTCAGATAAAATCAATAAAAAAAGTTTAAAATTATTGAAAAATTCTAGAAAGAAGTTTGTTGTTTATTCTAATGCGCCTGAACCAAATATCTACATAAATAATAGTGTCTTATTAAATAGCTGGGTAAATATCTACACTCTATTTGAAGACATATTAACATTAGCTAATAAATTTACTGAGTGTGACTTTATAATTAGAGCTAAACATAATGGCTGGACTAGAATTAATTATTTTACAAAAATCCTAGAAGCTCTTAACCATAAAAAGAATATTAAAATAGAAGATAATTATGATAATTTCGATATTTCATATACTCTTCTTTCAGATGTTTATGCAGTGATAGGGCACCATACTTCAATTGCTGATGAGGCTATGTGCTATAGAATTCCAGTACTATTCCATGATTTTGGACCTTATGCCAAAAGTATTTATGCTCAGAATTATAAATATGATAATCTGGAAATTTTCACCCAATCTTCTGCTGAATTCCAATCAAAATTTTTTAATTATTTTATTGAGGACCAATATCCTGACGAGTTTATGTCTTATGTAGAAGAAACTTTTGGTGAATTAGATGATGGGGCTGCATTAAAAAGAATTGGTTATTCTCTTAAAGAAATAGTAGGCGATATTTAAAAGTGACTGAAGCATGTATTTTTATTCAAGCTCGCATGTCTAGCAGAAGGCTTCCAGGAAAGTCATTAATGAAAATAGCTGGATTTCCTTTAGCAGTATTATCAGCTCTTCGAGCTGGCAACACTGGAATCAGAGTCGTAATACTTACTTCAACTGAATCATCTGATGACGGGCTTTTTGATGAAGTCTCATCTTATGGGATTGAATGTTTTCGTGGAAATCTTAAAAATGTTTTACTTCGATTTAAGGAGGCAGCTGATTTTTTAAAACTTCAACAGAATAGTTTAATCATACGTCTAACTGCAGATAATGTTGTTCCTGATGGAGAATTGATTGATGAACTTATTGATTCGTATGTGAAAAATAAACAGGTAGGATATATTGGAGCGGACTATCCTAATGATAATTTGCCTTATGGAGTAAATGTAGAAATTTTTACAGTAAATTCTTTGGAAGATGCTTTTATTAATGCGAGTAGTGATTTCGACCTAAGTCATGTAACACCTTGGATAAAACGACATAATAATTGCAGGGGGATGTCACCATTCATTTCAAAAAATCAAAGATCTTATGTTAGTAGTGTTTTGAACTTAACTATTGATACTTATAATGATTATGAGTTTATGATGGGCATTTTTGATAAAGTTAATAAACCTCTAGAAGAGTCTTGGTATAAAATATGCCGCATTGCATCTCAAAGTAAGCTATAAATATTATGTTAAATATTTTAAATCTTAATAAAAAATCTTTTCTTTATCAGTTTGTTGCCATACTTATTGTAATAATAGTATTTTCTTTTTCAAAACCTCAATACGTTAGTACAGTAACAGTTAATCCCTCCTTTGAGCGGGAAACAATTATTTCACGTAATGGAATTACTTTATCTACACCATATACCCAAGATCATACATTTAATTTATTTCTTGAAGAGCTTGCTAATGATGAAGCAAGATCAGAGATTTGGAATAATTATTTATCGAAAAATCAATCAGATTGTAATGTAGAGCCCAAATTACAATTTTATGCAAAGACTGATAACTCCTTTCCAGTTACTGGGCGCGTCATGGCAATTACAGTAAAAAGTAATTGTAATAGTTTTGTGAAAGACTTTATTGTTTTTCTTGTCAATGACTTAAATAAAAGACTAATTGATAGAGTTCAAAAAATTGAGAATGATTTTTTAGAACATTCACGAGAGAATCTTATTAAAATTTATGATAATGAAGTATCAGATTTAGAAATTTATATTGCAGATAGAAAGGAAATACTGCAAAAAATTATTCCATTATTGACAGAAGAAATTAATCTCGAAATACAGCCAATTTCATTGGTATGGAGTTCGAGATATGACATAGCAATACCAACTACTAGTGTTGCTGCACAAGCAGAACTTGATTTTTTATCATCTATAACTGATTTAAGTACAATTTCAAGAGGGTTGGTTGAGCAAACTACTTTGATAGAAAGACACAGAGTTCAAAATGATTTCTCTAATTCTATACTTGTAAAAGCTTCAGAAGCTGGTCCAGAGAGAATTTCAAAAACAAATTTGTATTTATCAATATTTTTCATATTAATGATTTTGGGTCTTGGCTTTGTTAATATGTTATTAACTAAATACAAATACCATAGAAATAATCCTTAATAAGTATAAGACATTTCCGCTTTATGCTAAATATTACTTCTTATTACAATAATAACAAAACTGTTGTTATTAAGCTTGTTTTGATTACTTTTACAATTGGTATTTTTGATGCTGCAGGAATTTTTGCTATAATTCCTTATGTAGATGTAATGTTTGGTCAGGCGAACAATCATTCAGATTTTATTTCGAGTATTTTTGTTTTTTTTCCATTTTTAAAAGACAAAACTTACATTACTCTTTTTTTTCTGGGCTTTTATTTACTCAGAGGAGTAATTTTAGCTGCCTTAATTCATAAGATGCAGATGATATTTGCTGCAGCCAATGCTAAATTGCTTTCTGATCTTTATGAGTTTTGTTATGAAGCAGATGTATATTCCAAAGAACAATCTTCAAAATTAATTCGAATTCATACTCGGGACTCACTTGTTTTTTTATATTCCTTTCTGATTCAAGCTAGCATTTTAATTACAGAATTATTAATTTTTATTTTTTTATTTTTTGGCATAATTTATTACCAACCTGAAGCTATTTTGATATTTCCAATAATAGTTTTACTAGTTTCTTTAGGGTATTTTTTAATAAAAAAAAGAGTTTCTATTTGGTCAAAAGAAGTCCAAACTTATGACTCAAGAATGATTAAACATATTCAAGAGTCACATAAAGCCCATGATGAAATAACAGTGTACCAGTCCTTTGAAGGTTTTAAAGCGAGGATAAATAATGTTTTTATTCGCAAAACATTAGCATATAGTAAAACGGAAAGTTTGATGCAAATGCCAAGAATTATGTTAGAAACTATCCTTGTCGTGTTAGTCGTGGTTACTATTTATTATATTACTCAAATATATTCTGGAGTCATTCAACAATCTGTAGCTATATTTATTATTCTTGCAGGCTTTAGGTTTCTTCCAATGGCTAATAGAATTACTCAGAGTTTAGGGTGGTTTAGAAATGGCATGGTTGCATTGGAAGAGTTAAACAGGGTTTATAAGTATCCCAAACGAAATTTTAAAAGACATACCTCAACAAGTCAGTCAAATTTTGAAACTATTAGAACTGCAGTTACATTGACCAATGTTATCAGTAATATTTTTGAAAAGGAAGAAAATAGCAAGCTCCAGAGCTTTGATGTAAATTATGGTGAGTTGACTTGTATCATTGGTGAAACAGGATCTGGAAAGTCTACATTATTAAAGCAAATAGCAGGTGTTATAGATATACAAGGTCAAATTATTTTTCAGTCTGTTATTCAAGAAAGTAAAAAAAGTCCTATTTTGTCCTATGTGCCCCAGGAACCAAGCATTATTAATGATTCTGTGAAGAGTAATATAATTTTCTTTAGAAATGCCATCAATGATATTGATTTATTAAATAAAGCTCTATCTGTGGTAAAGTTAAAGAAAAGAGTTTTAAGCTCTGGTAATGGTATTGATACAGTTTTGAGCGAATCTGGAAGCAATTTATCTGGTGGTGAAAAGTACAGAGTCTGTTTAGCTAGAGCGCTATTGAATAAACCAAATATATTGATTATGGATGAGCCAACATCATCTTTAGATAAAAAAACCAGTATCGAAGTTATTCAAAATATAAAAAGCTTTTTGCCAGATGCTGCTATTATAATTTCTAGTCATGACCACGATATTATCAATCTTTCAAATAAGGTAATTGAATTATGAATATACAAAAAAATCCTAAATATATATTTATTAAGAGGGTAGTAAATTCTTTTTTATCACCTAAAATTCATGGAAGTTTTAACAAAAAAAGTGCATTTGAAGTTACTAATCGTAATACTGAGATAAGTAAGCTTGGGCGATTTTTTCATAAAATAACCTACAGGCTTTGGTTTTTTCCAAGTATGTATTCAGCAAAATTTTGGGTTGACATCAAAAAAGATGGGGATAGAGGTTATTCAACCTTTATGAAGATTGATGACAAGGCTCTTTTCTTGATTGAGAATTTACGGAAATTAATTAATGATAAAAACATGCCTATACTTGATGTTGGCTGCAATATAGGTAGGTTTCTAAACGTTTTAGCTATTGACGGGTGTAATAATTTAACTGGTATTGATATAAATCAATTAGCCATCAATGATTCGTATAGTGTGTACCCTGATTTAGTTGGTTCTGCTGATATGAAATGTGACACTATTCAAAATTTTTTGTCAAATGTAAAAGAAAACGAATTTGATTTAATCTATACAATGGGGGCTACTGTAGAGCATGTTCATCCAACATTTCCACTTGTCAAAAAACTTGCTAAGGCTTCTGGCAAGTATGTTTGTTTTTTGATAAATGAAAGAGAGCTATATGTAAGGTTCTGGGAGATTGAATTTAGAAGGAATGGCTTTAAATTATTAATGAAAGCCCCTTTTAGTTATTTCGATAATGATTATGCACATCGAAATATCCCCACAAATGAAATTAGAGAAGTATTATATATTTTTGAAAAAATTGTTTAATCCTCATAAATAAGGACCTAAGGCATTGAAATTAAATATTATTTCTAATTTCCCTGGATATTTAATAGGCACCTTGCTTGTTTTGCAATATTTCAACTCAAATTCGGAGATTTTAGATACAGGTTTTAACCATACACTAGTTTTACAATGTCTTACTTGTATTCTTTCCATCCCCTTCCTTTATGCCTTAAATATTAAAAAAAGTCTCTACATTGTTGGAATAGTATTTCTTTTTCTTATTTTTATCGCAATTCATTATGAAGTTGTCTCAAGAATTAATGACTATACGTTTGCTTTAAACCATATCTGGAGTTATGTTAAATTTTGTTTTTATTTATTTATTTTTTTGGTTGTGTATTTATATTTTGATGGTGAAGATTTTATTGTCTTTATAAGATTTTTAAAATATATTTTTTGGGCATTACTCATAGAGGGTTTAATCTACTTAATATTCAAAATTTTAGGTTTTTCAATAGTTCACTTATTTGAATCAGCACAAGGAAGGTTTGCAAGTATTTTTCTTCATCATAATTCATTGGTTAATTTATTTGCATTTTATGTCATTTCATACGTTATGTTTTTTGGTAGTCATCG
>MDSY01002041.1_pt1 | contig 23889 bp, 24 predicted proteins | sample 811131 | NCBI WGS metagenome assembly MDSY01 (sample SAMN05326643, study PRJNA326480) | marine metagenome | isolation source: seawater | place: Atlantic Ocean: South West | collected 2010 | reverse complement strand
TCTATCACTTTACCCATTTTCCCATAACCTAGTAGTGCTATTTTCATCTTAAAACTTAATATTTAAAGATAATCCAATTTGTGCTGAACTATCGGGAGTATAAAAATCTAAATAAGGTTTCATTGCCAAGTTAGTATCAACATTGTATTGCAACAAGTGAGCATCAACATTAGCATCAATAATGTTTAAAGCATATAATCCAATGGTAATTAACAGCGACAGTTCTTTATTTCTTCTTAAGGTTTGTTGCGCTCTAATTAGCGCTTCATTGGATAGTATGGGCGTTGAATTAACTCCATAAAACTCATCATCAGTAAAACCAGCTAATCGTCTTTTGTAGGCATTCCTGTAACGCTTATACACTTTATTATTGTCTAAATAAAAATAAGCTCCAGTTCCTATTGCGGCGAATACTATAGGGATTTTCCAGTATTTTTTATTTTTAGCTTGTCCCAGTCCAGGAATAACTGCCGAATAGAAAGCAGCTCTAGCTGGAGAGAGTGGATCTATTTTGTAAGAATTAGTCTGTACTAAGTCTTTATCTGTCTCTGATGGTGTCTGAGCAAAACTTGACAAATTAAATATAATAAACAGTAGGAAAATAGAGCGCTTATAAATCACTTTTGAATAATTTTAAGATCCGGTCGTAGTCTTCTTTAGAGTGAAAGGGGATTAATATTTTTCCATTTCCATTTTTTTCCATTTTAATATTAATCTTATGGCCAAAATAGTTTGCTATTTTTGGTATTCCATTTTTCACAAATTCAGGAAGTTCATTTTGTATTGGACTTTTAACTGATGTAGGCTTGTTGTATTCCTTGACTAAATTTTCGGTTGCTCTAACAGAAAGTTTTTTGGATAGAATCTCTTTATATATTTTGATTTGATCAGAAAGAGAACTAATGTTTACAATGGCCCTTCCGTGCCCCATTGATATAAATCCATCTCGCATTCCTGTTTGAATTAAAGGTTCTAACTTTAGTAATCTCAAATAATTTGCAATAGTAGAACGTTTTTTTCCAACTCGTTGACTCATTTGCTCTTGAGTCAATTTAACGTCATCCATCAATCGCTGATAACTCAATGCAATTTCAATTGGATCTAAATCTTGACGTTGGATATTTTCAACCAATGCCATTTCTAGAGCTTCTTGGTCATTTGCACTTCTAATGTAAGCAGGAATGGTTTTTAAGCCTAATAGTTTACACGCCCTGAATCGACGTTCACCGGAGACTAATTGAAAATTATCATCAATTGTTTTACGGACAGTTATAGGTTGGATTACTCCAAGTTCCTGAATGGAAGTAGCTAGCTCACGAATGTTTTCTTCTTTAAACTGTGTCCTGGGTTGAAACGGATTCATCTCAATTAGCTCTAAGTCTAGCTCAATGATATTTCCAATCTGAGCACCATTGTTTGCTCTATCACTCGTAAAGTCTTCGTTTTTTGAGTCTTTTAGTAAGGCAGAAAGCCCACGTCCCAACACTTGTTTTTTAATAGCTTTGGCCATTATGTTACTGTTTACTAATAATTTCTTTAGCCAAACTTAAGTAATTTGTAGCACCTTTACTATTTACATCATAATAAATTATGCTCTCACCATAGCTTGGGGCTTCACTGAGCCTTACATTTCGCTGAATGATTGTTTTGAAAACCATTTCCGAAAAATGATTTTGAACTTCTTCAACTACTTGATTTGATAGTCTTAACCTTGAATCATACATGGTGAGTAATAGTCCTTCAATGTCTAAATTTTCATTGTGTATTTTTTGAACACTTTTTATAGTATTTAATAATTTCCCTAGACCTTCAAGAGCAAAATACTCACATTGAATAGGTATAATCACAGAATCAGCAGCTGTAAGCGCATTTAAGGTAAGTAAACCTAGTGATGGTGCGCAATCCATGAGTATGAAGTCATAGTCATCTTTTACCGGATCTATCGCTTGTTTAAGCATATACTCCCGCTGCTCCATATTAACTAATTCAATTTCTATTGCAACTAAGTCTATATGAGCTGGTATGATATCAACATTTGTGGCAGAGGTCTTTTGTATTGCCATTTTTGCAGTACAATTATGTTCTAAAAGTTGATAAGTACCAAGTACCACACTATCAACGTCAATTCCCAGACCAGAAGATGCATTGGCTTGTGGATCTGCGTCTATTAACAAGACTTTTTTTTCCAAAGCGCCAAGGCAAGCCGCAAGATTCACAGTTGTAGTGGTTTTCCCAACCCCTCCTTTTTGATTTGTTACAGCAACTATTTTCCCCATGAATTAAAATTAATATCAATGTAAAAATACAATTATTTACCAACAAAAAAACTCAAATTGTTCAAGAATTTAAGCAATTTTTCTATCGAATTTAAATTGTTTAGTTTCTATTTGTTTGACTCTGTTATTGTTAAAATATAGATAGAGGTATTTTTTTTTAAATAGATTCTTTTTTTTGGATATTCTATACATCCATATATCACTATGTATGTCATTATACATTAATCCAATATAATAAACAACTTCCTTTTTGTTAAGTCTCTTGAGCTTGTCATAATTGTCATAGTTAGTTGAATAAGCTTTATGAGCATCTAGATTTCGAACTTTTAATTTGTGTGGTAAAACTAATTTTTCATTATTAATTATTTTAGGTATTTTTTTGAAATTAATTTAGTTTTCATACGGATTTGTTTTTTATAATTTCACTAGATAGGTTAAGGAAATCTATTGCCCCTTGACTTTTGGTGTTATAGTAATGTACACTAGTTCCGAATCTTGGGGCTTCGCTTAAACTTATATTTCTTTTGATAATTGTATTAAATATTTGATATCTAAAGCCAACTTCTAAATTGTCGAGTATTTTTTTGTTGTGTCGCCCTTTTTTATCACACATAGTGACTAGGATTCCTTCAATACTCAATTTTGAGTTAAAACTTGTTTTTACAGATTCTATACTTGACATTAAATTATTGAGACTGTTTAATGCAAAGTATTCACATTGTATAGGTTTGATTACAGCGTCTGATGCCACTAGTGAGTTAAGTGTGAGATAGCCTAATGATGTGAGCAGTCAATAATGATGTAGTCAAATTCATTTTTAATTTCTGCCAACGCAAATCTTAAACTATTTAAATTTTTAAGATTTACGGCTATTTCTGAAAGCCCTACTGATCCTGGAATTATTTTTAGATTAGGGCTGCAAGTTTCTATGATGCAATCCCGATTAGCTTTATCACCATTGTATAGGTTCAGGATAGAATTATTAATGTTATTAGTAAGAATACCAAGCCCAGAGTTTGCATTTGCTTTGGAGTCAGTGTCAATTATTAATACCTTTTGTTTCAATATCCCTAAAGCACTGGATACGTTTTTTGCCGTTGTTGTTTTGCCAACGCCTCCTTTTTGGTTTACTATTGCTATTATTTTTGCGAGTGACATATGAGATCTGTGATTTCATTTGTAACTTACTTTAAAGTATAATTGGTTTAGTTTAACTTAACAAAGTTAGTTTATTAAGATTTTTAATACTGTAATAGCAGTATCGCTAATTTTGGTTCCAGGTCCAAATACTGCAACTGTACCAGCATCAAATAAATAACGGTAATCTTGTTTGGGTATAACTCCTCCAACGATTACCATAATATCTTCTCTTCCGTATAATTTAAGGGCTTCAATTACTTTAGGCACCAATGTTTTATGACCTCCAGCCAAAGAAGATACTCCCAAAATATGAACATCATTTTCTACAGCTTGTTTCGCAGCTTCTTCTGCGGTTTGGAACAATGGTCCAATGTCAACATCAAACCCTAAGTCGGCATAGCCAGTTGCAACGACTTTTGCTCCTCTGTCATGACCGTCCTGGCCCATTTTCGCGATCATAATACGCGGCCTTCTTCCTTCTTTTTTTGAGAATTGATTAGCTAAGTTCTTAGCATTTTCAAAAGAAACATCATTTTTAATTTCTTTACTGTACACGCCCGAAAAAGTATTAATTTCTGCTTTATATCTTCCAAACTTCTTCTCCAACGCTTCACTAATTTCACCAAGTGTAGCTCGTAGGCTTGCTGCTTCTACCGCCAAAGCTAATAAATTTTCGCTTCCATCCGATGCAGATTTAGTTAATTTTTCTAAAACCTCTTTTATTTTTTTTAAATCACGTATTGATTTGGTATGGTTTAAACGTTCAATTTGCTGGGACCTAACAAGATCATTATTAACCTCTAAAATATGTAAAGGGTCTTCTGTTTTTAGTCTAAATTTATTAACACCTACTATAATATCTTGGCCAGAATCGATTCGTGCTTGTTTTCTAGTAGCCGCTTCTTCAATTCTTAGCTTAGGGACTCCAGATTTAATAGCTGCTGTCATACCACCTAATGACTCAACTTCTTCTATGTGACTCCAAGCTTTTTCTGCAATTTCTTGGGTTAATTTTTCAATGTAATAACTTCCAGCCCATGGATCGACTGTCTTGTTGATTTTCGTTTCTTTTTGTAAATATAGTTGCGTGTTTCTTGCAATCCTTGCAGAAAAATCTGTAGGTAATGCTATGGCTTCATCCAAGGCATTTGTATGTAAACTTTGTGTGCCTCCAAATATAGCAGCAGTGGCTTCAATACAAGTTCTAGCGATGTTGTTGAACGGATCTTGTTCTGTTAAGCTCCATCCACTTGTTTGACAGTGAGTTCTTAAAGCAAGTGATTTAGGGTTTTTAGGTTTAAAGTCTTTTACTATTTTAGCCCATAACATTCGTGCAGCTCTTAGTTTTGCGATTTCCATGAAATGATTCATGCCAATTCCCCAGAAAAAAGATAAACGAGGAGCAAAGGAGTTAATATCTAATCCAGCGTTTAGTCCTTTTCTTATGTATTCAAGTCCGTTTGCTAAAGTGTAAGCAAGCTCAATATCTGCTGTTGCACCTGCTTCTTGCATGTGGTAGCCGGAGATACTGATACTATTAAACTTGGGCATGTATTTACTGGTATATTCAAAAATATCTGAAACAATTTTCATTGAATCTTCAGGAGGATATATGTAGGTGTTTCTCACCATAAACTCTTTCAAAATATCATTTTGAATTGTTCCACTTAAATCTTTTAAGTCAACTCCTTGCTCTTTAGCAGCTACAATGTAAAAGGCCATAATGGGTAAGACAGCTCCATTCATTGTCATAGAGATACTCATTTGATCCAATGGAATACCATCAAATAACAGTTTCATGTCCTCTACGGAATCTATAGCCACTCCAGCTTTCCCAACATCACCTACTACACAATCATGGTCACTATCATAGCCTCTGTGGGTTGGAAGGTCAAACGCAACCGACAATCCCTTTTGACCTGCTTTTAAATTTCTTTTGTAAAAGGCATTGCTATCCTCAGCTGTTGAAAACCCAGCATATTGACGAATAGTCCAAGGACGTTGGACATACATGGTGCTGTAGGGACCTCTTAAAAATGGAGCATTTCCAGCAGGAAAATCTAAGTGTTCTAAGTCTGCTATATCTTTTTCAGAATAAAGAGATTTAAGATTTATAGTTTCTGCAGTTTTGAATAAATCAATGGCTTTATCTTTTACTTTCAAGCTCTCTAGGACAATATGTTGAACTTTTTTTCTATTCATCCTTAAGTCGCTTTTGTTCTAATTCTTCTGCAATTCTTCTAGGTATAATAGGTTCTATTAATGTTTTTCTAACTTGTTGTTTTATGAAAGGGAATAATTCTAACTCACTCTTCATTTTATCTGAAGGATTTTGTTGAAAATGTGTTCCTAAAAGCCCCTCGTTTCCTTGATCATAGCTTTGTTGCTCTTTTAATGCATGCGCTTTGATTTTTTTTTGAATAACTCCTTCCTTAAGGAGTTTCAAATACCCACCCTGTTTTTCAATGTCTTTAAATAAGTCTAATGATTTTTGAGCGAGTCCTTGGGTTAATGTTTCAATATAATAAACCCCTTCTGTTGGATTGGAAACCACATCAAAATAACTTTCGTTTTTAAGAATTAACAACTGATTTCTGGAAATCCGATCCCCAAACTCATTGTCTTTATGGTAAATATGATCATATGGCATATTAAGAATTGTATCCGAGCTTCCTAATATAGCACTCATACATTCAGTGGTGGTGCGTAACATATTAGTGTTGTAATCGTAAATAGTTTTGTTACGTCTGGTAGGTTGGCTTATAATATGACAGTCTATTGAAATTCCATATTCTTTTGTCAAACTCTGCCATAGTATTCTAAGAGCCTGAAGTTTAGCGATCTCAAAAAAGTAATTACTCCCAACAGAAACTTTAAAAACGATTACTTTGATTAGTTTATTATCACATAAGTTTAGATATTCATTAACATGGGCTAGGGCATAGGCCAACTGCTGGACCATACTACTGCCTGCATTTTGAAAAAGTCCTAAGTCTACAGAAACTACACCTTTTAGATCTTTTGCTGAAATCAGAATTTTTTTTAAGTTTTCTATATCAGTTTTTAAACTACCAATCCAGTTGCCAGATTTAGCTAGATGGCCAATGGGGTCATTTAAAATATAAATTTTAGAGTTTTTGTGAGCTAAATACTGCTGAATATTTGTAATGAAATTTTCTGAAAGAAATAAGGTTTCAAAGTAAATAGTTATACAGCTTAGGTCAATATTCTTTAAAAGAGCATCTAGAGAACTCAGCTCGATAGGGAGTATAAAATACAAACTATTAACACCATTTTCAATCAGTTCAAGAGCGTAAGTATTACTCTTCTCTACACAGCTAACATAAATAGAATGGCCAATTTTCCAGTCTGAAGAATTGTATTCAATTTTAGGAGATTTCGAATACGCCTCTGAATGATAAAATGGTTTAACATCGATTCCCTCATGAGATTTCCAGACTAAAGTATCGTTAAAGTCTTTTCCTTGAAGATCAAATTGAATCTTTTGCTTCCACTGTTTCGCAGAAGTAGATTCAAAATCTTCAAAAAGAGTTGACTTACTCATTTGTTTTGGTCTTTAAACTATCTTGATCTTCAATTATATAAATGACCTCATTGTCTTTTTTCATATTATAATGCTCACGAGCATATTTTTCAATACCATTCACAGAATTTAGTGAGTTTATTTCATTTTGATCCTTTGAAATTTCACTTTGGTAAAACTCAATTTTTGAATTTAAATCATCTATATCTTCATTTAAATCTGCATGTATTAGCCATGAGTTGGCATCAAACAAGGTCATCCAAACAATAAATGCGATTAAGATAATAACATAGATATTTTTGAAAGGTTTTAATAGCTTCAACATCTCTTTTTTATTTTTAAGCATTAGAGTTGTTCATTAATGATTGATTTTACCACATTTACAGCCACTGTGTTGAAGTGGTTGTTAGGAATTATAATATCTGCAAATGCTTTCATAGGTTCAATAAACTGATCGTGCATTGGTTTAAGTGTTGTCTGATAGCGTTCTAATACCTCATCTAGATCTCTACCTCTTTCAGCGATGTCTCGCTTGAGTCGTCTCATTAATCGTTCATCACTATCTGCATGAACAAAAATCTTAATATCAAATAAAGACCTTAGCTGCGTATTCGATAAAATTAAAATACCTTCAACTATAACTACTTTTTTTGGCTCAGTTAGCGTAGTTTCTCCTGTTCGGTTATGAGTTTTAAATGAATATACTGGTTGATTAACATTTTTTCCTTGTTTAAGACTCTGCAGGTGAAATTCAAGGAGTTCAAAGTCAATTGATTTTGGATGGTCAAAGTTAATTTCACAACGTTCTTCAAAATTCAAATGCGAAGTATCCTGATAGTATGAATCTTGAGATATTACTTGAACTTCTCCTTCTTGAAATTCAGATAAAATCTGATTTACTACTGTAGTTTTTCCACTTCCTGTTCCACCACCAATACCTATAATTAGCATACCTATTTCTTTTCAGTTTTAACAAAGTTAAGATTATTTTCTTGTTTTTGGATTATTCATCTCTTTTATTAATCACTATGTTTTAGTCTACAAATTTTAAATAAACTGTTAATAACTTAAGGTTTGTTTTTTAGTTAAAACGTCTATTTTTGTAACCTAAATTCAAATTTATGTCTGATACTATAGAATCTGTAAAATGTATGATAATTGGCTCAGGTCCTGCTGGTTATACAGCTGCCATTTATGCAGCTCGTGCAAATATGTTTCCTGTGTTATACCAAGGAACTCAACCAGGTGGCCAACTAACAACAACAAATGATGTTGAGAACTTTCCTGGATATCCAGATGGGATTACTGGACCAGCTATGATGTTGGAGCTTCAAGCTCAGGCTGAAAGATTTGGTACTGACGTGCGTGACGGATGGGTGACGAAGGTTGATTTTTCAGGTTCTGTTCATAAAGTTTGGATTAATGGCACTAAAGAAATTCATTGTGAAACAGTTATTATTTCTACTGGAGCTTCTGCTAAATATTTAGGGTTAGAGTCCGAACAAAAATATTTAAAGCTTGGTGGAGGTGTTTCTGCCTGCGCTGTTTGTGACGGATTCTTTTACAGAAATCAAGAAGTTGTTATTGTTGGGGCAGGAGATTCAGCATGTGAAGAAGCACACTATTTATCTAAGCTTTGCACTAAAGTAACAATGCTTGTAAGACGTAATGAATTTAGAGCCTCTAAAATCATGGCCAACCGTGTTAAAAACACAGATAACATAGAGATTCTCTTTAATACTGAAACAGATGAAGTACTGGGAGATGGACAAGTAGTTATTGGAGTTCGTGCAAAAAACAATAAAACTAATCATTTAATAGAGATTCCTGCTACAGGATTTTTTGTTGCTATAGGCCACAAGCCCAATACTGATATTTTTAATGAATTTTTAACTTTAGATGAAACAGGTTATATAATTAATAAACCTGGGTCTTCCAAGACAAATGTTGATGGCGTATTTGTAAGTGGTGATGCCGCTGACCATGAATACAGACAAGCAATTACTGCTGCAGGAACAGGTTGTATGGCTGCATTAGACGCAGAACGTTACTTGGCTTCTATTGAAGGTTAATTAGCGTAATTCAGCACCTAATTCTGACTCAAAACGCTTTTGGATTTTAGACATTATTTTGTCAATTTGTGAATCTGTTAGCGTTTTTTTGTTGTCTTGTAGTGTGAAACTTATGGCATAGCTTTTTTTACCCTCAGCTAATTTATCTCCTGTGTAGACATCAAATAAATTAACATCTTTTAAATAGTTGTTTTCTGATTGTTTTGCTAGTTTGTAAAGATTATCAAAAGTTACATCTTCGTTTATTAACAGAGAAAAATCACGTTTAACTTCAGGGTGTTTTGAAATCTCTTTAAACTTAATTGTATTTTGGTTAATCACTTTTATTAAATTATCCCAATTAAAGTTAGCACAGAATACACTTTGAGAGATTCCAAATGCAGATAAAGTTTTTGTCTTTAAGCTTCCAAATTCTACGACGGAATGCTTGCCAACCAACCATTGTTGTCCTTCATTAAAAATATCATTTGATAATGGTGAGCTTTTAAGTTTCTTTATGCCTAAGCGATCGAAAATAGCAGTAATTAGTCCTTTTAGATAAAAATAACTAACCTCTGTTTCTTCAGTGTTCCATCGCTTTTCCGATTTATTACCGGTTATAAGGACTGATAGTTGATTGAATTCGTCGTTACGTCCATCTACATTGTGGTAAGTTTTACCAAACTCAAATAGTTTTAAGTCACTTTGCTGGCGGTTAATGTTAAACGCTAAAGTTTCTAGTCCAGAAAAAATTAGAGATTGGCGCATTACAGACAAGTCGGTACTTAATGGGTTCAATATTTTCACATTATTAGCAGCGTCTAGTTGCGTACTGATAGAATCATACTTGTCTGTAGTTAAGGAGTTTGTCATGATTTCAAAAAACCCTTGTCCAACTAATTGATTGGCAACAATAGTTTCAATTTTATGATTTTCAAATTTAGAAGTATTTGAAATGGATGCATTTAATTTATTTGTAATACCAATATTATTGTATCCATAGACTCTTAATATCTCTTCAATTACATCTACTTCTCGTTGTACATCATTTCTGTAAGCTGGTATTGTAAGTCCAAGACCCGTTTCTGTGATGTTATTAACTTTTATTTCTAAAGCGCTAAGAATGCTTTTAATTGTTTCTTTTGGGATTTCCTGACCAATTAACTTATTTGTCTTGTCAAAACTCAAAAACACTTGAGAATCATTAATTTTTTTAGGATATTCATCAATTAAATCACTAGATATTTTTCCACCCGCAATTTCAGTGATTAACAAAGCTGCTCTTTTGAGTGCGTATTTGGTAATATTTGGATCTATACCTCGTTCAAATCTAAATGAAGCATCAGTGTTTAGAGCATGTCGTTTTGCGGTTTTTCTAATACTCACAGGATTAAAATAAGCACTTTCTAAAAATATCGAGGATGTGTTTTCAGAAATACCTGAGTTTTCACCTCCAAATACTCCAGCGATACACAAAGGTTTATCAGCATCACAAATCATTAAATCCTCTTCATGTAAGATGCGTTCAACACCATCTAATGTCACGAACTTTGTTCCTGTCTTTACGGTTTGAACATTAATTTTCTTACCAGAAATTTTTTCTGCATCAAATGCATGCAAAGGCTGTCCTAAATCATGTAACACATAATTAGTTGCATCTACAATATTATTTATTGGGCTTAGTCCAATAGATTTTAGTCGGTTTTGTAGCCATATAGGAGATTCTTTAACAACAATATTTGAAATTGTTAAACCACAATATCGAGGTGCCTTTATTTTGTGATTAATATTAATATCAATTTTAAGTCCTCTGTTGTCGATATGAAACCCAGAAACAGAAGGGCTAATTAACTTTGTGTTTATTCCATGTTGTGACATGCCAGCCATTAGATCACGAGCAGTTCCATAGTGACTCATGGCGTCTGCCCGATTAGGGGTAAGCCCAATTTCAAAAACCAAGTCTTCTTCAACATTGTAATGGTCAGCTAGGGAAGCTCCAATTTCTAAAGAGGAATCTAAAATCATAATTCCGTCATGTGATTTCCCTAACCCTAATTCATCTTCAGCACATAACATTCCGTGGCTTTCTTCGCCTCTTATTTTACCTTTTTTTATAGTCCATGCTTCGCCTTCAGCAGTGTATAAAGTTGTTCCTATAGTGGCAACAGCTACTTTCTGACCTTTATCCACATTTGGAGCCCCACAAACAATATTTAATGGCAACTTATCTCCAATATCAATCGTTGTAATTTTTAATCGATCAGCATTTGGGTGTTGTTCACATGTTAGTACATGTCCTACTTTAATTCCTTTTAGACCTCCTTTAATCGATTGAAAGGTCTCTAGCCCTTCAACCTCTAGTCCTAGATCTGTCAGTAGTTCTGAGGTTTTCTCAGCACTCCAATCAATTTTTATAAATTGTTTTAACCAGTTATATGATATCTTCATTGTAGGGTGTTATAGCTTTTGAGCAAATATAAAATAAAGCTATTAGCTATCAAATAAAAAGCCCAACCAAAACGGTGGGCTTTTTTAATTTATCTATTATTTGTGTATTTTATTGACCAGAGAGAGCTTTCATTTCACTTTCTATCATTTCATAAAACTGATCAATTTTAGGAAGTACAACAACACGAGTCCTTCTATTTTTAGCTCTGTTTTCAGCAGTGTCGTTATCTGTTAGAGGAACATAGCTACTACGTCCAGCAGCAATTAATTGCGCAGGATTTACTCCCATAGTTTGCAGTTCTCTAATTATAGAAGTAGATCGTTTAACACTTAAATCCCAATTATCAACTAAGATTCCATTTGAGTAAGATTGGCTGTCTGTATGTCCTTCAATCATAGCTTCAAAATTTGGCTTATCAGAAATTACCTTAGCCACTTTTTCAAGAACAGATTTTGCTTTTTCGGTAACGATGAAACTACCGCTTTTAAATAGTAATTTATCTGCAATAGATATGAATACAACTCCTTTTTCAACATTAATTTCAATGTCTGGATCATCAATACCTACAGATTTCTTTAAACTAGATACAATAGCTAAAGTAACACTGTCTTTTTTGGTGATTGCATCTTGTAACCGGTTAATTTTTAAATCTCTTTCTTGAAGACTTTCAAGAGTTTTTTCTAAGTTATCAGCTCCTTTTGAAGTTAAAAGTGTTATTTCTTTAGTACTACTAATAAGCGCATCATTAGTTTTCCTTAAATCAATTACTTGATCTTTCAAAGCATCTAGACTTGCGTCTGCAACTGCTTTATCTGATAAACAACTATTTAATTTTACAGTTGATGTATTTAATAAATCTTGAGTGTTTTTCAACTTCTCTTGGGCAGCTACTAACTCTTTGTTTGGTCCACATGAAACCAACATTAGTAATGCTGTAATTCCGAATGCATAAATTTTATTCATTTTTCTCTATTTTAAATGATAACGTAAAATTATAAAATTATTGTTTGTAATACAGTTTTTTGTATAACTATTTATCTAATTACTTAAAGTCTTTCATTTGTCTTACAAAATAAGACCATACAATAGAAGGTAATCGCTCCCCTTGTTTGTTTATTTCTTGTTCTTTTCTGAACTTAAGTAGTCTAGGAAGTTCTAGGTAAAAGCTTCCATGTGCTTTTAAGATGGCTGTTAAATGGCTAAACCTCCCTTGTGATAAAAACCGTAATCCAGCAAAGCCATCTAATACTAGACGTAAAAATATAACAATAAACAATTGGTGGTGTGTGTTTTTAACCAGTGTGTACAAGCTATTTCGAAAGTTAAAATAGGTTTTTTTTGGATTTATAGCATTCAAACTAGCGCCTCCAATGTGATATACTGTTGATGCACCAGTATATTCTATTTTATATCCTTTGTTTTTGGCACGCCAACACAAATCAATTTCTTCCATATGCGCAAAGTACTCAACATCAAATCCTTTTAGGGAGTGAAAGCTTTCAGTTCTTATAAACAGGCATGCTCCAGAAGCCCAAAAGATTTCTGTTCTGTCATCATACTGTCCTAAATCTTCTTCAATGTAGTCGAAAATCCGTCCTCTGCAGTAGGGGTATCCAAGTTGATCGATAAAGCCGCCGCCAGCTCCGGCATATTCAAACTTGTTTTTTTGGTTGTAGTCTAATATTTTAGGCTGTATTATGTGAGTGTTTGGATCGGATTTAAATATTTTTAAAATGGGAGATAACCAATTTTCGGTTACTTCAATATCAGAGTTTAACAAACAATAAACATCCGCATTTATTTGCTTTAGGCTTTCGTTATACCCTCCAGCATAGCCCAGGTTTTGACAGAGTTTGATGCAATTAATTGTTGGGTGTTCTGATTCTAAAAACAGTATTGAATTATCAGTTGAGGCATTGTCAACAACGTATATGTCATGACCTGAAGAGTGTTCAATAACTGAAGGTAAAAATTTCTCTAAAAGAGTTTTCCCATTCCAGTTAAGTATGACAATAGCTAATTTCAAATCTCGGTGTTGTTATAAATTGGAAGGTCTTCAAGAAAATTATAGATTCCCAAATCATGGTCCATTGTACAAAAATAATGATTTAATCCGTTGGTTACCATCAAAAAAGAGGCTTTTAAAGCTAAATTATATCTTGCAATTTGATCAAATACTGATTGAGATATTTTAATTTTGGGGGCCTTGCACTCAATTATAAGATGAATACTTCCGTTGGAGTTATAAACGACTATGTCATAACGTTTGTTAAGTCCATTGATTCTGACCACTTTCTCTATATTAATTAAACTGATGGGGTATTTTTTTTCTTTGATTAGAAAATTAACACAATGTTGTCGTACCCATTCTTCCGGTTGAAGAACCACAAATTTTTTACGTATTATATCAAAAATATGAGTATTATTTTCGCTATTTTTGAGCCTGAACGTGTATGTCGGAAAATTTAAATCTTGCACACTACAAATTTGGTAATTTTTTTTGAATGAATACTATTAACCAGCTTATATCTCACATTAAAAGTGGTAATATTTCACCTATCTATTTTTTAATGGGTGAGGAGTCCTATTATATAGATTTGATTTCTGATTATATAGAATCTAATGTGTTACAAGAAGAAGAAAAAGGGTTTAACCAGGTTGTATTGTATGGAAAAGAAGTGTCAGTACAAGATATTATATCTAACGCTAAGCGTTATCCTATGATGGCTGAGCGGCAAGTTGTAATAATTAAAGAGGCGCAAAATCTTATTAAGACAATCGAGCAAATGGTTGATTATGTCAAGAATCCTCAACCATCTACCGTTTTAGTTTTCAATTATAAATACAAAACATTAGATAAACGAAAAGCACTTTACAAATCATTGTCTAAATCCGCTGTAGTTTTCGACAGTAAAAAAATATATGAAGACAAGGTTCCGGCGTGGATTCAGAATTATTTACAATCTAAACAAATTACTATTACTCCGAAAGCCGCATTGATGTTGTCAGAGTTTCTAGGAAATGATTTAAGTAAAATAGCTAATGAACTAAATAAATTAGAGATTGTTGTGGGAGCTGATAAACAGATTACACCTGAAATTATTGAAGAAAATATAGGTATTTCTAAGGACTTTAATAATTTTGAACTTCAAAAAGCGATTGGTAATTTAGATCATAAGAAGGCTTATCAAATTGTCAATTATTTTGCTCAAAATCAAAAACAACATCCTTTTGTTCTCACCATTTCCATTTTGTATATGTATTTTACAAAATTAATGACGTTACATACAGTTAGAGATAAAAACCCTACATCAGTTTCTAAGGCACTAGGAGTTAATCCTTATTTTGTTAATGATTATATAGCCGTTTCCAAAAACTTTCCAATGAAGCGTATCAGCGGAGTTTTAGAAACTTTACGTATTTACGATGCCAAGAGTAAAGGGGTGGGCGCTAACTTAAGTCCAAAAGACTTACACAACGAGCTGATCTATAATATTCTTAAGTAAGTTTTTGTTTATTTAAAACAACCCATTCATTAATTGTATCTATGGCCTTTGATAATAAATCGTTTAACACGTATTTATCTAGCTCATTAGGAACGTTATTTATAATGATCCGATTGTGACAAGCCCATAGGGTTGTGTTAGAAGCATTTTCAACTTGTTTACATAAAAGTGGCCAATAGTTTAAAAGGAGTTCTTTCCAGTTTCTATTTGGGTTTTTTGAAAGTTCAAAAGGAACCTGATACAAGACTCTAGGAGAGCTTTTAACGATTGAAATTTCAGAGATTATCATCTCGTTAATTTTTACTAAATTTCGCCCATGGACTAACATGTAGCGGGTTTTTGCAGGATTGTTCATAATTACAGCAATTTGGGATTGCGTTATAAATATATGATTTTTTTTAAATTTAAGATGTAATTGATTTTTTTGCAAAAATAACAGCTCCAATAATACCAGCATTGTTTTTTAATTCAGCTGCTTTGATTGGGGTGTTTATTGTAATAAATGATTCAAATTTATCCATTTTTTTACTAACGCCACCTCCAATTATTATAAGATCTGGATTGAATGTGGATTCAACATGTTGTAAGAAAAAATTAACCCGTTTGCCCCATGATTTAAAGCTCCATTCTTCTCTCTTCCTGGCGGAGTCTGCAGCAAAATGTTCCATAATGTTTCCTTTACGCCCATACATTCTTCCAAGCTCAAAGTTAGAGATTAATTCTCCATTAAAAAACACTCCTGAACCAATCCCAGTTCCTAAGGTGATGGTTATAACGAGTCCCTTGATGTTTTTCCCAACCCCAAACTCCATCACCCCCATAGCAGCGGCATCAGCATCATTAACAACATAATAATCGTTTCCAGTAATTGATTTAAAAAGAGTGTCTACCTGAATAAACTGCCATAAAGGGTCTAAATTGCCAAAGTGCATGGCTTTTCCGTTCTTAATAATTGTTGGAAATGATATTCCCACTGGACCCTTCCATTGAAATTCTTTTATGAATGATTTCAAAGTCTGAGACACATTGTCAGGAGTTGCTGGCTGTGGGGTGGGGATACGGAAACGGTCACTAATTATCTCACCTGTAAGGCTATCAACAATAGCTCCTTTTATTCCAGTTCCTCCAATATCTATTCCTAAAATGTCCATTTATATGATTTTAATATTATTCATTGAGATCGTTAAGTCGTTCACGGAAATCGTACTGTAGGTCTTCATGTAATTTAATGATTTTCTTCTCGATGCTCTCAATTTGCTTTAAGTAAATATTTGTGAGTGTCACATTGTTGCTTATAGAAGGTTTGAGATTTTTGAGTTTATGACAATAATAGAGAAGTAATTCAATTTCTGTTTCTTTACTATTTGAATAGCGCGCATATTTTTTAAGTAAACGCAATATTTTACGAACACTTTTTTTGATGTAAAAATAGCTTTTAGTATTAATCTCTTCAAATAATTGATCGACTTGTTCTTTTATACCTTCAATGTAATAGGCTTCATCTTCAGATTCAAATAACAAATAGGTGAGTAACTCTTTATTTTCAATTTTAAATCGAGCTAAGCGTAAACACAATTGCCTTAAATGTTCTTCATTTAAAGTTTCTAATTCTTTTTTGAGTTGTATAACGGTAGCCGCTTTCATATAGCATGTAATAATACAATTTTTAAAGAAACAACACAAATAAGAACAGCAGCAGCGCTTATGGTTTAAATGCTTTAACATATTATATTGAACTATATTCTTAATTATAATTCATTAATTCGATTTAACTTTAATTGTTTTAATACGTTCAATAATTGTATTTTTACACCCTTATTATGGACTCAATTACTCAAATAGTGTTAGGGGCAGCTTGCGGAGAAGCTATCCTAGGAAAAAAAATTGGTAACCGTGCATTGCTTTTTGGAGCCATTGGCGGTACTATCCCGGATTTAGATGTATTTATTGGTAAATTATTATTCAATAACGAAATAGATTCGATGGCATTCCACCGTGGGTTTATGCATTCTTTTCTATTTGCTATCCTAGGGTCTATAGCCTTTGGCGCACTGGTGTTTTGGTTGTATAATAGAGGCAAGCGTTATGGAATGACAACTCAAAAAGAGTGGATGTGGTTGTTTTTCGCTTCCATTTTTACCCATCCAATTTTAGATTCTTTTACTGCTTATGGGACTCAGTTGTTTGCTCCATTTTCAAATTATAGAGTTGCATTTAATAATATATCTGTTGCTGACCCTTTGTATACGTTTCCTTTTTTAGTGCTATTAATTGTTGTGATGTTTTTAAAGCGACACTCATCTAAACGTCGTTTATTTCTACAGCTAGGTTTAGGAGTTAGCTCTCTATATATGATGTTAACAATAGTCAACAAATATCATGTAAATGGTGTTTACAAAAGAGCCTTAGCTGAAGAGCAAATTGATTATTTACGGTTTCAAACACAGCCAACAATTCTAAACAACTTTCTATGGTATGGAATTGCAGAAACTGTGGATTACTATTTTGTAGGGTTTTATTCGATTTTAGATGCTTCACCAACAGTTAGTAAGTGGCATAAACTCTCCAAAAACCATGATTTAATAGGCTATATGCCTAAGGATTTAGAAACCCTTTCTTGGTTTAGTGGTGGTTATTATAGCTTAAGTGAAACATCTGATCCTAATACATTTTTATACAAGGATTTAAGATATCCAATGATGGATGAAAATAATCCAAATTCTACGATTTTCAAGTTCACTATAACCAAAAAAGAGGACCGTTGGGAAGCGGCCCCTTTTAGTGCCCCTGATGTAAATCGGGGGTCTTTAGATTCTTTCTGGACTCGACTTAAAGGGATTTAAGAAATCACACCAATTTTTTTCATACATGCTTTCATTTGTTGGAATGTACGTTCAATATCGTTGTCCAATCCAATTGAAAATCGAATTAGTCCATCGTTAAGACCCATTTCCTTTTGTTCATCTTCAGGGATTTCTGAAGAGGTAGAGCTTCCAGGCGCACTAAATAGTGTTTTATAAAACCCTAAACTTACTGCCAGATAACCTAAGTTTTCTTTTTGCATCAATTCCATCAAAGCATTGGCTTTTTCTAGACTCCCCGCGTCAATAGTCATCATACCACCATATCCATACTCAGAGTTCATCATGCTTTTAAAAATGGTATGAGAGGGATGAGACTTCAACCCAGGATATACTGTTTTTAAACCATCGTTTTCAAACTTCTTAGCTAAGTATAGAGCATTGTAACTATGTTGTTTAATTCGAATATGAAGAGTTCTAAGGTTTTTTAATATAGATGCTGCTCGTAGACTGTCCATAGTAGCGCCAAATAACATAGCTGCCCCGTCATTTACACTCTTTAAGCTGTCTATCATTTCTTGAGTCCCACAAACGACTCCTCCAACAGTATCACTAGATCCATTAATAAATTTAGTCAAACTATGAATCACTATATCTGCCCCAAGTTCTTTTGGAGATATTGACAAGGGTGAAAAAGTATTATCCACCACTAATTTCAAATTGTATTTTTTTGCAAGCATAGCCAAGCCATCAATATCAGCTACTTCAAGCAATGGATTGCTAACAGATTCACAGTAGAGGACTTTTGTTTTAGAATTAATGGCAGACTCAACAACCTTTAGGTCTGTAATATCAATAAAACTTGTATTGATATTAAGTTTAGGAGCAAAGTTTTTTAGAAAGGCGTAGGTACCCCCATATATCGTACGGCTTGAAACAACGTGGTCGTCAGCAGCACACAATTGCATGAGAACTGAAGTAATTGAGCCCATTCCAGAAGCTGAGATATTAGCTGTTTCGGTTCCTTCCATGGCCGCAAGAGCTTCTCCTAAATACATGCTGGATGGTGTGGTGTGTCTAGCATATAAGTAACAACCATCAGCATTACCCTCAAAAGTATCAAACATTGTTTTTGCAGAAAGAAAAGTAAAGGTTGAAGCATCGGATATTGATGGATTAACTCCTCCAAATTCTCCAAAGTATTGTAAGTCTTGTATCTTGTTCGCCGGTTTAATAGCCATAATGGTAAGTTTTATAATTCAGCCAAAAATCATTAATTTTAGAATTATAAACAACAACTATGTTGGTTTTTAATAAATAAAACTAAATAATAATTAATATGTAGATAATTAATTTATATTTTTACTATATATAATAATAATCAGAAATTTTTTCAAAATGAAACTTGATGCCATTGATACTAAGCTATTAAATCTTTTACAAGAAGATTCAAAACAAACTAATAAAGAATTATCATCTAAACTTGATATGTCTGTAACGGCTGTGTATGAACGTATAAAAAAACTTGAAAAAGCAGGTATTATTGACAAATATGTTGCCTTAGTTAATAAGCAGCGTATTGGGAGAGATTTTGTGGCTTTTTGTCATATCAAACTTGTAAAACATTCTCAAGAACTTGTAAGTCAATTTGAAAAAGAAGTGGTTACAATTGATGAAGTGTTAGAAGCCTATCACCTTAGCGGAGATTACGATTATTTACTTAAGGTCCATGTTGAAGATATGGAGTCGTTTCGAAAATTCATGATCTCTAAACTCACAAATATTGACCATATAGGCAGCACGCACAGTATGTTTGTAATTTCTGAAGTTAAACATACCACTGCAGTCAATATTTAGATACAAAATTATTCTTCCATTGAATTTATGTTTGTATTTTTGTTACTCAATCAAAAAATAAATTAATATGAAATCATATGATGTTGCTATCATAGGATCTGGTCCAGGTGGTTATGTAGCTGCCATAAGATGTGCACAGTTAGGAATGAAAACAGCTATTATAGAAAAGTATTCAACACTTGGGGGTACTTGTTTAAATGTTGGATGCATTCCTAGTAAAGCGCTACTTGATTCTTCACATCATTACGAAGATGCTGTAAAGCATTTTGATACCCATGGAATTGAAATACCTGGAGAAATAAAAGTCAATCTTGAAAAAATGATTGGTCGTAAACAAGCTGTAGTCGACCAAACTACAGGAGGTATTGACTTCCTAATGAGTAAAAATAAAATTGATGTTTATCACGGGATAGGTGCTTTTAAAGACGCTACTCACATAACAATTACTGGAGATAAAAAAGATGTAATTGAAGCTAAGCACACTATTATAGCGACTGGAAGTAAGCCAACAACATTGCCTTTTGCAGCGATTGATAAAGAACGTATTATCTCCTCTACAGAAGCTTTGAAGCTAAAGGAAATCCCTAAGCATTTAATGATCATTGGTGGTGGTGTGATAGGTTTGGAATTAGGTCAAGTTTATAAGCGTCTTGGTTCTGATGTTACGGTAATAGAATACATGGATAGAATTATACCGACAATGGATTCTGGTCTATCAAAAGAATTAAATAAAGTATTTAGAAAACAGAAATTTAATATTAATGTTTCTCATAAGGTAACTTCTGTTGTACGTAACGGAGATGAAGTAACGGTTACTGCAGAAAATAAAAAAGGAGAATTAGTTAAATTTAATGGAGACTATTGTTTGGTTTCAGTAGGTCGAAGTCCTTTCACAACTGGGCTAAACGCCGAGTCCGCAGGAGTCAATTTATCAGATCGTGGACAGGTTGAAGTGAATGGGAAACTTCAAACTTCTGCTTCTAATATTTATGCGATTGGAGATGTTGTTAAAGGGGCCATGTTAGCCCACAAAGCGGAAGAAGAAGGCGTTTTTGTTGCTGAAACTATTGCTGGTCAAAAACCCCATATTGATTATAATTTAATTCCAGGTGTTGTTTACACTTGGCCTGAAGTTGCTTCTGTAGGAAAAACAGAAGAACAACTTAATGAACTAGGGGTTGAATATAAGGTAGGTCAATTTCCTATGCGTGCATTGGGACGAAGTCGTGCTAGTATGGATTTAGACGGATTTGTTAAAATTTTAGCTGATAAGTCTACAGATGAAGTTTTGGGTGTTCATATGATTGGGGCTCGATGTGCTGATTTAATTTCTGAAGCTGTAGTGGCTATGGAGTTTAGGGCATCAGCAGAAGATATCTCAAGAATGTCACACGCACATCCCACATTTTCTGAAGCTATTAAAGAAGCCGCTTTAGCAGCAACTGAAGACCGTGCTTTGCACATATAAAATTTAATTATATTCTATTAAAAAACCTCCTTACAGAGGTTTTTTTTTTAATATTTTTTACTTTTATAATATAATAATTAGTTTATTTTTTAATACATTTAACTAATTGATTAATAGTGTTTTGTGTACTTATTTTATGTAAATATTAAACAAAAATTATAATAATAGATTTGAGACATTTTGAAATGCCCCAATGATAATAGCCAAGTCTAGCTTTGAAAAACCTACCTAAAAAAATAAACACCCTGTCGGATGAAGCGATCATAGGTTCTTATGTAGCCAGTTTAGACGCTTCACTTTTACGATTATTTATGATTGGTACAACGCTTTTATTTATAATAAATGTCTGAGCTTTTCTAAAAATAATATAGAAGCACAAGATTTATGTCAAGATATCTTTCTTAAATTATTACTAAAGATTTCATCTTTTAACGGAAATTCAAAATTTTCTACTTGGCTGTATGCTTTGACTTTTAATCATTGTGTTAATCATCACAAACGAAATAAGTATAATAATTTTAAATCAAATTTGGATAGTATTGATCAACTTATAGATAAAGACTCTTTCTTTAGTAACGAGGAGGAAGTTATTTTGTCTAACAAGTTAGAAAAACTCAAAGTAGCTATGAATCAAATATCTAGAATAGAACAGGATCTACTAATTAATAAATATCATAATTTAAAAAGTATTAAAGAATTAGGAGTGATTTACAACCTTAGGGATAGTGCTGTGAAAATGAGGATAAAACGAGCAAAGGACAAGCTTGTGTCGGCTTATGAAAGTAATTGTACAGGGACAAGCTAATATAATTTATTTCTTGTTACGTCTATTATAGTTTTTGTCTCCTCTAGTTTGAGGTTTTTTATATTTTTTAGCAATGATACGCTGGTAAGAGCCTCCTAAGTTTTCTTTTTGATTTTTCTCACTCTTTTCATGAAATGCAGGTCCTGGAGCATCTTCATCTCTTCTTTTATGAGGATTATAATGTTCTTTTAATTGCGGTCGCTCATCTTCGATGAGCTCTTTGGAAATTTCTACCTCCTCAGGAATCTCTAAAGTATCAATTTTCATTTTCATTAACGCCTCAATAGCGTCTTTAGAATCTTTTTCATCTGCTTTTGTTAGAAGTAAGCTTGTTCCTTTTCTTTTTGCTCTCCCAGTACGGCCAATCCTGTGCATGTAATTTTCAGGATATTCGGGAGTATCAAAATTGATCACGTGTGAGATGTTGTCAATATCTAGTCCTCTTGCCATCACATCAGTTGAGACCAAGATTCTATTGAAACCATTTCTAAACTGTTCTATGCTTCTCAGTCGATAATTTTGTGTCTTATTTGAATGGATAACACAACACTCTTCGATAAAAATTTCTTCTAAAGACTCAAATAATCTATCTGCCATTCGTTTATTCGATACAAATATAAGCACGCGAGAGTATATTTCACTATCGCTCATTATGGCCCTAATTAAATTTACTTTAGTGTAATAATTTGGAACTTCATAACAAAATTGAATTATGTTTTCGAGAGGGGTTCCGGAAAGAGCTACAGAAATTCGTTCTGGGTTTGTGAAAAAGTCTGTTATTAATGCGTCTACATCTAAAGTCATAGTTGCCGAAAACATGATGTTTTGGCGACGTGAAGGAAGAAGATCAAAAATATTTATTAATTGATGTCTAAATCCTAAATCAAGCATTACATCAACTTCATCAATAACTAGTTTTTGAATGTTTTTAAGTTGAAGAACACGACTCAAAGCTAAATCATACAGTCGTCCAGGGGTTGCTACAAGGATATCAATACCTTCAGAAATCTGTTGTTTCTGGGTGTTAATATTTGTACCCCCATAAACGCCTAATACTCTATTATTAGTATAAACATTTAGTGCTTCCAATGAATCCACCACTTGAACAACAAGTTCTCTAGTGGGAACCAATATTAAAATTCGTGGGTTTTCTTGGTTTGTATAGGTTAAATTTCTAAGAATGGGTAAGGAGTAAGCTAATGTTTTTCCTGTTCCTGTTTGTGCAATCCCTACCACATCTTTTCCAGCACAAAGCACATTAAAGGCTACTTTCTGTATAGGAGTGGGTTCGGTAAATCCTAAATCTTCAAGCGCATTGCTTAAAGGAGTTGTCAATTTAAAGTCTTCGAAAGATAACATGCATAATAATTTGCCACAAAGGTAAGGTATTCTTATAAAGTGACGATTTATTATTTAGAACTGATTAACTTTGTTTTTTAAAGAATATTTAGTGCGTCAACAAAAAGAAATCAAACTTAAATCTCTTACAGGGTTTAAAAATCAGTTATTGTCTTGGTCCCAACAGTTTGAAGAAATTGTTTGGCTAGACTCTAACCAGTGTATTCAATCTCATACATCATATGACGCAGTATTGGCTGTTGATGCTTTTACAGGAATTCAAATAGACTTAAACAATGGGTTTGATAAACTAAAAGAATACCAAGCAGCAACAAAAGATTGGATTTTTGGATACCTTTCGTATGACTTAAAAAATGATATTGAGCCACTTAGTTCTCACAATTTTGATGGTCTTGGCTTTCCGGATCTTTATTTTTTTCAACCTAAGAAACTCTTTTTTTTCAAGGAAAGTACGGTAACAATTATGTATTTAAATTGTGTTTCGGATGAGATTTCACCCGATTTAATTGCTATAGAGTCATTTTCTGATAGTATTCAAACGACATCAACTAATGATATTAAAATTGAATCTCGAATTTCTAAAGCCTCTTACCTTGAAAAGGTAAAAGACATGTTATCTCACATACAAAGAGG
>MDSY01005227.1_pt1 | contig 23891 bp, 23 predicted proteins | sample 811131 | NCBI WGS metagenome assembly MDSY01 (sample SAMN05326643, study PRJNA326480) | marine metagenome | isolation source: seawater | place: Atlantic Ocean: South West | collected 2010 | reverse complement strand
GGCCCGCCTCGCCCGCATTCCAGGCCGAGGCCGAAAGCCCGCTGTCGAGCCCCAGAGACATGAGGCTGTGATAGGCCGGGTGAAACTCCACCTCGTCCAGCCGGTGGCCGAACCGGTCGAAGCTTTTCAGTTTCGGCAAATTCTCCTGCGCCTGCCGGGACCAGTCCTGCGTCTCGAACGCGCCGCAGCGCTTGCCGAATGCCGACAGCTTCGCCGCGTGTGCGCCTCCGCCTGCCTGCTCCACCGCGCCTTTCAGCGCCTTGTCGGAGGCGAACAGGTCGACATCGCCGAAGGCTTTCGGCTGGTTGGAGACGGTGTGCGTCTCAAGTTCCGACTGGGGTGCGTAATGCTGCATGGCGAGGCCCTCCGCCTGTGGTTCGGGCCTCACCATAGGGCGACGCCGCCACCCCCGGAAGGGGGCGGGGCGTCACATTCCTATTGCGCGAACGCCAGATCGTCGAACCAGCCGGCTTCGCCCGCACCAGAGCCGATGGGGCTGCCGGGAGGCACATCGACTTCGGTCACGCCGGGCGCGGCGGCGGGGGCCGGACGGTCCAGATGCGCAGCAATCTTGCGCTGCAGGTCTTCCCGGGCAGCCGCATCGACCGGATCTGTGCGCCGGGTCGGTTTCAGGCGCTGGCTCATCCCTTTCAGGAAGGCATCGGCCCGCATCGTGACGCCCGGCGACGCAGCCGGTTCACTTGCGAGCGCAATCAGCGACGAAACAAAGCGCGCCTGCTGGCGGCGGCGGATCTCGGCCTGGCGCGGCGTCGGCGCGGGCGTGAAGACTTCCCGCTCCAGCCCGGCCAGCATTTCCTCGAATGACAACGCGCCCGGGTCACGCCGGCTCGTTTCCACAAGCCGCGCGGCGCGGGCCGGGTGCAGCAGCGCATCGATGGTTGTCTGCGAGGCCGTATCGGCGGCGGTCAGCAGGTCGAACATCGGGCCGGTGTTGCCGGGGAAATATTCCGCCCCGCCGGTGTTGTAGGAGAAGGCCGCGAGCGGCGGGGTCAGCTGGTTCAGCACGCCATCCGGCAGGTCCAGTGAGGTCGGCTCCAGCGTGACCAGCAGCGCCGCGAGGGCCGCCCGCTGGCGCTGCGGCGCAACGGCATGCGCCATGCCGCCCCCATCGCCCCGGCGGGAATAATAGAACTCATACCCGCCGACGGACTTTGCCGCCGCCGCCACCTGATAGCGATGATAGAGATAGACCGGCACCAGCGTCTGGCGCAGGCGGGCCGTGTCCGCTCCTGGCTCGATCACATCGAGGCCGAAGCGATCCAGCGCAATCTTCCGTACACGCAAGGTGTTGTAGAGTTCGGCAATCGCATCCTCGCCATTGTCCCAGACGCTGCCATAAGGATGGGCCGTGCCGGTGCCACGTGCCTCCGGATCATCTACGAAGCGCAGGCCGCTGTCATAAGCAGCGCGCAGCAGCTTGCCGCCTTCGGCATCGTCATCGGCGCCTTCCGGATACTGGGCGTAGAGCCAGGTCGCGGAGACCTTGTCCCATTCGCCGATACCGACATCATAGGCTTCGGAGAAGTCGAGCTGGCCGTTCTCGCTGACCTTCACCCACGGTGCCGGATAATCCATCACGGAGGCGCGGTCGTTCGTGGAGGCGGCGAAATTGTGGGCAAAGCCCAGCGTGTGGCCGACTTCGTGCGCGGCGAGCTGGCGGATGCGGGACAGGGCCACTTGCACCGGATCGTCCGCTTCGCCCGTGCCCGTCTTCGATGCGCCGGCCAGCCCCTCGAAAATCATCCGGTCCTGCCGCACGCGCTGGCTGCCGAGGATGACATTGGCTTTCAGCATTTCGCCCGTGCGCGGGTCATACACCCCGCCACCATAGGACCAGCCGCGCGTCTGGCGGTGCACCCACTGGATCACATTGTAACGGATGTCGAGCGGATGGGCGCCTTCGGGCAGGACCTCCACACGATAGGAATCCGGGAAGCCCGCTGCCGCAAACGCATCGGCCCACCAGGACGCGCCTTCGATGAGCGCATCGCGGATCTCAGGCGGCGCGCCGGAGTCCACATAAAACACGATGGGCTCCTTCGCCGGGCTGGAGGCCGCAGCCGGATCCTGCTTTTGCAGGCGGAACCGGCGGGCAAAGGATTTGCGCACCTGGCCTTCCAGCGGCGCGGAGAAGTCGTAGTAAGGCACATCAATCGTGCCGCTGCGCACATCGAAGGCACGCGGCGTGTAGCCGTCGTCCGGCAGGCGCACCAGCGAGACATGCTGGACCAGCGTGATCGCCCGGCCATCGGCGGCGGTTGCCAGCACTTCGGCTTTCGGGTCTTCGCTGGTGAAGGTCAGGAAGGCATCGAATTCCACATTGTCCGGGAAAGCGAGCGCAGCCGTCGCATCCGGCATCGACCGGTCTGCGGACAGAGAAAAGCTACCACCCTTGGGGTTGCCCTTCAGGGTGGCTTTCACATCCAGCGCATCGCGCGTGAGATAGCCGGAGATATCGACCAGCAAGTCGCCGCTCGGGCTTTCCGCGATCACATCACCGGACCAGAGGAAGGAACTGGCGAAGGACTGGCGCACAGCCTTTTTCTCCAGCGGATTGTCGGCGCTGGCGACGTAGCTCCAGTTCTCCTGCTCCGCGATCAGCTTCTTGCCCACGCGGCGGAACGCGATCAGCGAGCCGCCATCGAACCGGCCCCGATCCAGTCCGATGGGGTTGGAGCCGAGCCCGGCCGTCAGCCCGGTCGCCTGGATGGCGCGCAGAGAGACACCGTCCTCATCCGGCTTCGGGAAGGCTGCGAGGATGCGCCCGCCCTTGGCATCGGCATAGTAAGGCAGGAAGCCATCGGCCCGCGTCAGCCCGCTCGTCGCCTCGCCCCAGCTCTTTGGATCGTCAGCTGCTGCCGCCCCCGCCCAGACCAAAGCCAAAACCGAAAACAGGAAAGCAGCAACGCGCATCGAAAGACTCCACATCAAACCGGGAAAGCGCGCACCGTGCAGCAACTGGCCACGAGACGCAATTGCACCTATGAGCGAAAGCCTGTTTTCTGGCGGATCGGTGGATTTATGGCAGACAAAGACAAAATCGGCCTTCGGGAAGCTGTCTCAATCGGCATTGGCGGCATGGTGGGCGGGGGCATCTTTGCGGTGCTTGGCCTTGCGGCGGATCTCGCTCAGGGCGGCACACCCGTGGCCTTCCTGTTCGCCGGGTTGATCGCGCTCGTCACCTCCTATTCCTATGTCCACCTGTCGCGCACCTATCCGGACCGGGGCGGCACGGTGCGCTTCGTCAATGAAGGCTTCGGGCGCGGCGTGTTCAGCGGCGGCGTGAACAATCTGCTCTGGGTCAGCTACATCATCATGCTGGCGCTTTATGCCTCCGCCTTCGGATCATATGCGCCGAACCTGATGCCCATCACAGGCGACAAGGAAATCGATCCGCACATCTATGCCAGCGCCATCATCCTGATCGCCACCGCGATCAATTATTACAGCATCAAAATCGTCGGCGCGATTGAGTCCTATGCGGTCATCATCAAGCTGCTGATCCTGCTCGGCTTTGTCGGAATCGGCGCTTACGGCCTGATCGGAAACGAGAATCTGGGGCAGCTCAATGTGGCGCACTGGGAGTCTCCGCTGACGCTGGTCACCGCCGGCATGATCATCTTTGTGGCCTATGAGGGGTTCGAACTGATCGCCAATGCGGCGCCGGACATCAAGTCGCCGGAGAAGAACATTCCGCGCGCCTACTATATATCGGTCGGCTTCGTGATCGTGCTCTATCTTGCCATCGCGGTGATCACCGTCGGCTCCCTGCCCTTCGGACAGATCAAGGATGCTCAGGATTATGTGCTGGCGGAAGCGGCGAAGCCCATGCTGGGCCAGCTGGGCTTTACCATCATCACGGTGGCGGCGTTGATCTCGACCTTCTCGGCCATCAACGCCTCCCTCTATGGCGGCAGCCGGGTCAGCTACGAGATTGCCGAAGACGATGAACTCTCCAGCGAGTTCACGCACCAGTTCTGGAACCAGCCGATCGGCCTGATGTTCACCGCCGTCGCCACGCTTGTTCTGGTCAACACGCTGAAACTGGAGAGCATCTCGACGACGGGCAGTATCGGCTTCCTGCTGATCTTTGCCGTGGTCAATATGGCGGCCGTCCGCAAGGCATCGGAGGTGAAGGGGTCGAGATGGATCACGGGTCTTGGCGCAGCGCTGTGCCTTGCCGCGCTTGCGGCCCTCCTGGTCCACACGGCCCAGACCAATCTGCTGAACCTGCTGATCGCCTGCGGAATCATCGCAGCCTGTTTCCTGGGCGAGTTCCTTTACAAACGCCTTGAGCGCAAGGCGGACTGAAGCGGTCAGCCGTTGCAGGTCTGCGTGTTTTTCTGGATGCCGATCTGGCTGACCTTGCCGGTGTCATTGTCGACTTCGAAATACACGTCGTTGTAGTCATAGACGGTAATGTCGCCGCGCGTGACGACGCATCTCGGCGTGCCGTACACGCCGCGTGCGAAGATCTGTTCACTGCCTTTGGCGACGCCGGCCGGTGTGCGGAACCGGGCATCGCGGGCAATGATCCAGTAGACCTTGTCGTCGGCGCCGACCGTCAGGCCGTCATAATTGTAGCTGGTCGCGCCCGTTCCCGCGATGGGGATCGTCTTGTGCGGCGTGCCTTTCACGGCGAACAGTTCGGCCAGCGACATGCCGAGCTCGACATTTCCGACCCGTTCGCCGGGGATGATCATGTCATCGTTGAGATTGGGCGGCGCAGTGGCGCACGCGCCGAATGCGAGGATGGACAGGGTTGCGAGAGTTGCGCGGACAACCGTCATGACGGATTCCTCATGGCTTGTGTGGACACTGCACTGACAATCAGATCAGCGCTTCCCCAGCCACAATGAAGAAACTACGGCATAAATCATGGCCAGCGCCACTGAGGCAGGCCACAATTTTTTGTAATGTTCAGTTGGCGTTATGCGGACACCTTAATCCTTCAGCATGTCCCGGCTGATGATGACGCGCATGATCTCGTTCGTGCCTTCGAGGATCTGGTGCACTCTCAGGTCACGGACGATGCGCTCCACGCCATAGTCGGCGAGATAGCCATAACCGCCATGGATCTGCAGCGCGTCATTGGCCACGTTGAACGCCGTGTCCGTGACGAACCGCTTCGCCATGGCACACCAGCGCGTCGCGGACGGATCCTTGCGGTCGAGCCGCCCGGCCGCCTCGTACAGCATCACGCGCGCGGCCTGCAGCTCGGTCTCCATGTCGGCCAGCTTGAACTGCGTGGCCTGGAAGTCCGCGATCGCCTTGCCGAACTGGCTGCGCTCTTTCGCATAGGCGAGGGCCTTGTCCAGCGCGAGCTGCGCGCCGCCAAGCGCTGAGGCCGCAATGTTCAGGCGCCCGCCGTCGAGACCTGCCATGGCGAATTTGAAGCCGTGGCCTTCCTCGCCCACGCGGTTTGCCGCCGGGACGCGCACGCCGTCCAGGATCACCTGCCGCGTTGGCTGGCTCTTCCAGCCCATCTTGCGCTCATTGGCGCCGAAGCTGAGGCCGGGTGTGTCCTTCGGAATGATGAAGGTCGACACACCCTTCGCGCCATCGTCCGAGGTGCGCGCCATCAGGACGTAGATGTCAGAGGTTCCCGCGCCAGAGATGAATTGTTTCGTTCCGGTAATGACGTAATCGTCGCCATCCCGGACGGCCCTGGTCTTCAGGCTGGCCGCGTCGGACCCGGCCCCCGGCTCGGTCAGGCAGTAGGAGGCGATCAGCTCCATGCTGGTCAGACGCGGCAGCCATTCCTGGCGCTGCGCGTCAGAGCCGAACGTGTCGATCATCCAGCTCGCCATATTGTGGATGGAGATGAAGGCCGCGGTAGACACATCGCCATAGGCCAGCTGTTCGAAGATCAGCGCAGCATCCGTGCGCGTCAGGCCCGCGCCGCCAACATCTTCCTTCACATAAATGCTGGCAAAGCCGAGCTCTGCGGCTTTGCGGATCACATCCACGGGAAAGTGGCTGTTCTGGTCCCACGCTTCGGAATGCGGCAGCAATTCCTCTTCCGCGAACTTCCGCGCCATATCGCGAATCATCAATTGTTCGTCGGAAAACAACGCGCTCATGGGTTCCACCTTTTGACTAACTCAAGTAATAGGTCGGGCATTCCCGCGTGTCACCGGTATTGTCAATGCAACAGATCCGATCAGAATATGATATCGAACCGGCCCTGCCGGAGGACATCGACCGCCTGATCGAGGTGGACCTGGCCGCCGGCCAGCTGTTCGCGCCAACCGGCCTGTTGTCGGACGATGCGCTGAACGATCATGTGCCGGAAGCCGTGATGCTGCAGGCGATCGAGGCCGGCGACCTGTTGAAAATCTGCGCGCCGGACGGCACGCCCGTCGGCTTCGCCCTCGTCTCGCCCCGGGGCGGCACACTGTATCTGGACCAGATCAGCGTGCACCCTGATTGTGGCGGCAAGGGCCTCGGAACGGGCCTGATGCGCCATGTCCTCCAATTGGCCAAACAGCGCCGCCTGAAGCAGGTGACCCTTTCCACTTTCCGGGACGTGCCATGGAACGGGCCGTTCTACGGCAAACTGGGATTCCGCGAGATTCCGCGGAAAGACATGGCGGACTGGATGCTGGAGCTGGAACGCATCCAGGCCGAGAGTCTCGATGTCTCGCAGCGTTGTTTCATGGTGCGTAAAATTGGCTGGTTGTAAGCGCCCGTTTTTGGGCGCAGGTGAAGTGTCATGACACAGTTTCCCCAATCCTTTCCGAACACCCGTATGCGCCGCCTGCGCCAGGCCCCGTGGATCCGCGGCCTTGTCGCTGAAAACACGCTGACGCCCGCCGATCTTGTCTGGGCCGTCTTTGTCCATGACGGCGAAGGCCGCGTGCCGGTCGGCAGCCTGCCGGGCATCGACCGTCTCAGCGTGGAAGAGGCCGCAAAGGCAGCGAAACGCGCTGAAAGCCTCGGCATTCCGGCCATCGCGCTGTTTCCCTATATCGGCCCGGAAGGCAAGGACGAGGAAGGCACCGGCGCGGTCGACCCGGACGGCCTCGTGCCCCGCGCCGTACGCGCCATGAAGGCAGCCGCCCCCGGCGTTGGCCTCATCACCGATGTCGCACTCGACGCCTATACCAGCCACGGTCATGACGGCCTGCTCGACCCCGACGGCACCATCCCGAACGATGCCACGGTGGAGCGCCTCGTGCAGCAGGCCCTCGCCCATGCGAAGGCCGGCGCAGACGTCGTCGCCCCCTCCGACATGATGGACGGCCGCATCGCCGCCATCCGCGAAGCCTTCGACGAGGAAGGCTTCACCAATATGATGATCCTCGCCTATGCCGCGAAATATGCCTCCGGCTTCTATGGGCCATATCGCGATGCCATCGGCTCGGCCCAGTCCCTCTCGGGCGACAAGAAAACCTACCAGCAGGACCCGGCCAATTCAGACGAAGCCCTGCGAGAAGTCGCCCTCGACCTCGCCGAGGGCGCCGACATGGTGATGGTGAAACCGGGTCTTCCGTATCTGGACATTGTCCAGCGCGTCTCCTCGACCTTCGGTGTGCCGACGCTCGCTTACCAGGTCTCCGGCGAATATGCCCAGATCATGGCCGCCGCCCAGAACGGCTGGATCGACGGCGACCGCGTGATCATGGAATCCCTGATGTGCTTCAAACGCGCCGGCGCGAGCGGGATCATCACCTATTTTGCGGAGAAGGCGGCGGAGACGCTGGGGGCATAGCCCGCGCCAAACTCATCCTGAGCGAAGTCGAAGGATGATTGGCACAGACTGAAACCTCTGCCTTCACGCCTCCCGCACCTCCGCAGGTGCCGCCTTCTGGCGGACCAGCAGGATCAACGCCGCGATGGCACTGCCGAGCACCACCGTCGCCCAGACGCGGCTCAGCTCAAGCCCGCCCTGCGCGTAGGGCTTGTCCAGGAAGTCGCCCACGACGGCGCCGAGTGGCCGGGTCAGGATGAAGGCGGCCCAGAACAGCGCCACCCGGTCAATCGAAGTGCGGAACCAGGCCAGCGCGATCAGCGCCAGCAGCGAACCGAAGATGACGGCTGAGCCCAGATAGCCGAGCGGTCCATCCGCAATCCAGTCGCCAAGCGCCGTGCCGAGCGTCTGGGAAAAGGTGATCGTCAGCCAGTAAAAAACCTCCGCCCGCGGCTCGTGTATCGAACTGACGGAAACGGTGCCCAGCACCTGCCGCCAGACCAGCAAGGACGCCAGCACGGCCGCAAGCAAAACCAGCGCCCCACCCGGATAGCCGATGCCCATCGACCGCGTGGCAAAATCGGCCATGGTCGTGCCGGCCGTGGTCGAGGCGATGATGGTCGCCCAGTAGAGCCATGCATTGAACCGGCTGGCGCGAATTTGCGCATACACCAGAACCGCCAGAATGAGGCCGAACAGCCCCGTGCCGATCAGGTATCCGTTTTGCCAGAAGGACGTGGACGCGCTGGCCGTTGTCTCGCCCAGCCAGGACATCGAAACGCTGTCGCCCGCCGTCTCGCCGAACGTGGTCGCCAGGATCTTGATGATCCAGAACCCGAAGGTGATGGCGGGCACCTTGGTCAATACGGCTTTTTCGGTTTGGGTCACGCCTCAGCTCCCTGGTTGATTGAAATCCGGTGTGGCTGCTAAACCCGGCGCGTGGGAAAGCCCATAAGCGGGCGCTTAAAGCGCTCAAACTAAGCGGATGTCCTATGAAAGATTCCCCCCAGGCCAGCGCCCGCCGAGTGGCGCGGCTTCCGGAATGGCCGCTGGTGCTTCCGGTGGGGCTGATGGCGCTGCAGGTCGTCGCGGCGGCCTTCTTTGTCGCCGACGGATTCGAAGACTGGCTCGTGGCCAGCACAAATGGACCAAGGCTCGAACTGGCGATGGAATGCGTGATCGCCGTGGCGTTGCTGACAGGCGTGATCCTCAGTTCCCGAAATATCGTTCGCCTCACCCGGGATCTGCGCCGCAAGGAACAGGCGCTGTCGCGGGCGCAGGGCGCGTTCGCGGAGCATATTGATCTGCGCTTCAGGGAATGGGGCCTCACCAAAGGCGAAGGCGAGGTCGCGCTCTTCGCCCTCAAGGGCTGCGACGTGGCCGAGATTGCCCGGCTGCGCGGCGCAGCGGCCGGAACGATCCGGTCGCAACTCAGCCAGATCTACGCCAAAGCCGGCGTGAACAGCCAGGCGACGCTGGTCTCCGTCTTCATCGATGATCTACTCGACAAACCATCGGTATCCGCAAGCGAACCGGCTCGGTCCTGACCTTTTTAGCCCCTCTTCACCCCGCCAGCCGCTGGAAATTTGCGAGCAGCATCTGAAGCGTCAGTTCCCGCGCCCGGCCCTCCGGTTTGCCGATCAACCTGCCGAGTGATGGGCCGAACAGGCCGACGCCGAGCGCGAGCGTGACGCTCAGCAGGATCATGTCTTCGGCGACGTCTTCGGGCACACCGGCTTGCGAGATCTTCTTCTGCGCCACGTCCTGAACGGCTTCGCGCACCACGGTCAGGCGGCTCGTCTCGTCGGTCAGTTCCAGCCAGGCGGCGAGGCGCGCAGCGCCCGGCGTCTCCAGCGCATCGAACAGCGTCTTCAAGCCGACCGCGCGGGCTTCCACCGGCGCGTCTGCCGGGATTTCGATCGCCATGATGCTGTCGACCAGCTCGCCGATCATCTGCTCCATCAGCGCCTGCTGGACCGCGTCGATCGAGCCGAAATGGTGCAGCACAGTGGCATTGGCGACGCCTGCCGCCTTCGCCACATCCGCCAGCCGCAGGGATTGCGGGCCCTGCTCCACGAGCAGCTGCTCCGCCGCCGCCAGGATATTGGCGCGGGACTCTTCCGGACTGCGCCGGATTCTCGGGGTGTCGTTACTCTTTATTGACATTTTTGTCAGTAGTGTTATTTGTCAGCATAAGACTGTTGTCCAGATATTTCCTCAAGGTTCCTAGCACCATGACGACCAAACGCACGCCTGAAGATGTAACGATTCTGCCCCGCGACCTGCATTTCGACATGGCCGCAGCCGATAATGGCCCGTGGCTGGATGGCGACCCGGTCGCGACGGCCGTGTTCAACGCCATGTCGCTGACCTTCCCGGATGGCGAGCGCATGTTCATCGACGCGGTGAAGGCCTACAAGAACGATGTCTCCGGCAAGCTGGAACAGGATGTGAAAGACTTCATCCGCCAGGAAGCCATTCACTCACGCGAGCATCACCTGCTGAACAACAAGATCGACCGTTCGAAATACCCGGTCGACGCGATCGAATCCGAAATCCGGGAGAACATCAAATTCGCCTATGAAGGCGGAAACTTCCGTATCCTGATGGCGACGATCTGCCTGGAACACTTCACCGCCATGATGGCGGACCTGATGATGGATCTGCACACCGATTACGGCCCGCTGTTCAGCAAGACCGACCCGACACTGGAACGGCTGTGGCGCTGGCACGCCATGGAAGAGACCGAACACAAGGCCGTGGCCTATGACGTGTTCCTGGAAGCGACGAAAGACTGGTCGCCGCTGAAGCGCTATTATCGGCGCTGCCTGTCGATGCTGCTCATCACCACCAATTTCACCAAGAACATTGCCGGTTATGCCGCAGAGCTGCTGAAAGCCGATGGCTACACGCAGGAAGAGGCCGACCGTGCCGTGAAGGCCTTCCTCTGGAAGAAGCCATCGCTGTTCGGCACAGGCTGGAAAACCTGGCTGTCCTGGTTCAAGCCCGGCTTCCACCCGTGGGACCATGACAACCGCGAAGAGATGGCAGCCTGGAAAGAAGAATTCACGGCCGTTCCGGCAGAGTGAAGACGGGGGCTGAAACGCCCCCGCCTCCTGCCGTGTCCTATTCTCCGGCGACTCTGTACTGCTTCTTCAGCTCCACGGCCGGTGCGAAACCCGGTTTCGCCGCTAGCGTCTTCTCAAGATAATCATATGCCAGCGCATACTCCCCCAGATCGTGATGGGCGAGTGCGAGGTTGTGGTAGTAGCGATACTGCAAACCGGGCGCAGGCAGCGGCGCGTTTTCCAGCAGATCGACGGCCGCACGCGGCGCTCCGGAATTGATGTACACCGCAGAACAGGTCACGGCCGTCCCCGGATGATCCGGCACCAGTGCCAGTGCGCGCCTGCAATCATCCACAGCTGACTCTACATCACCGGCGCTGCGATACAGCAGGGCCCGGTTCGTCAGGCTTGCGGCCTTCGTTTTGGTTCTGCGGCCGGCATCCCAAATCGCTGCGGTGCAGACAGCGATGCCAGAAGCGGTGTGACGCCCGGCATGGGCGGCGGCCTCTGCACAGCGCTCCGAGACGGGGGCTTCGCCCTCGATCGTACGGACATAAGTGCCCGCGGGGCTGGCCATGGCGGGCAGGACCAACAAGGCCAGAAGGCCGCCCAGCAGAGCCGTCCGGCGTGCGCGGGAAGCGTAGGCAGTTGAAGTCATCATGAGAAATTCTCCTCGCTGTATCCAAAGATGCCGCGAAGTTAGGGGTTTGCCTTTTCGGCCGGAATTGGCGATAATGACAATGTCTGGTCGTTTTTCGCCAATTCCGGAGGCCCTCTTGCCCTATAACGGATCTGCCCTGCCCCATCGTGTTGTCACCATTGCCTATGACCGGCTCTGGCCGCTCGAATTCGGCATTGCGGCCGAGATTTTCGGCTGGGAACGGCCGGACCTGGGCGTGGACTGGTACGATTTCCGCGTTGCGGCCCCTTCCGGGACAAACCGGGCCATGGGCGGTTTCTCGATCTCGGCGGAGCACGGGCTGGAGATCACCAAAGACGCAGATACGATCATCATTCCCGGCTGGCGTGACGTGGAAGACACGCCGCCGGACGACCTGCTGGACGCGCTGACGGCGGCGCATGCCCGGGGAGCCCGCCTCGTCTCCTACTGCACCGGTGCCTTCGTCCTGGCCCATGCGGGCCTGCTCGACGGACGCCAGGCCACAACCCACTGGACTTATCTGCCCCGCATGAAGCAGCAATTTCCGGAGATCGATCTGGTTGAGGACGTGCTCTATGTCGATGCGGGCAGCATCATTACGTCCGCCGGCAGCAGCGCCGCCATCGACGCCAGCCTGCACGTCATCCGGCAGGATTTCGGGTCCGGCGTTGCCAACAAGGTCGCCCGCAGCCTCGTGGCCCCGCCGCACCGCGATGGCGGGCAGTCCCAATATGTCGAGGCCCCGGTGCAGGAGCGGCCCGGCAAGTCCATCGCCGGCGTGCTGGACATGGCCCGGGAACAACTTGACCGTCCCCTGACAATTACCTGCCTCGCCGATCTCGCCGGCATGAGCGAACGGACCTTCCTGCGCCGGTTCCGGGAAGGCACCGGAACCACGCCCCTGAAATGGCTGCGCCGCGAAAGAGTGTTCCGGGCCATGAACCTGCTGGAAACGACCCGGCTCGACACGGCCGACATTGCCCTGCAGTCCGGCTTCGCCTCGGTCGAGACGTTTCGCACGGCCTTCCGCGAAATCGCAGGCACGTCTCCGCTGGCCTATCGCAAACGATTTGAAGCGGTGGAAAGCTGAACGGCACTCTGCTTACAGATGATATAGCTGAAGGGAAAATCCGGGCCTGCAGACGCGTATCGCTCGCCTTCCGCAAAAAACATGTGGCCCGCGGCATTCCTGCACGCGGGCCACAATCTGTTTCTTCAACGCATCCACACCCCGCAGGATGGAAGACGGCGCCGGAAGATGGTCGTCAGCTGCCTCAGGCGGCTGGTTTGATTTCGACCAGCTCGATGGCGAAGGTCAGGTCCTGACCGGCCAGCGGGTGGTTGGCATCCAGCGTCACAGTGGTTTCGTTTGCATCGACGACGACAACCGGGATGGCCTGGCCGTTCTGGGCCTGCATCTGGAGGCGCGTGCCGACTTCGGTCGGGATCTCGGCCGGAATCTCAGTGCGCTGCACTTGCTGGCGCATGTCCGGATTGACCGGGCCGTAAGCCTGGTCGCACGGCACGTTGACGGTTTTCTTGTCGCCAACTGCCATGCCCGGCATCGCGGAATCGAGGCCCGGGATGATCTGTCCGGAGCCGACCTGGAAGGCCAGCGGATCACGTCCTTCGGAACTGTCGAAGGTCGTGCCGTCGTTCAGCGTCCCTGTATAGTGAATGCTGACGGTGTCGCCGTTTTTGACCTGCGTCATGATAAATCCAATCTTTTCGGTGGGGTGTGGGTCATCAAAGGCCGCGTCGCTCTCGCGGGTGCTTTGGGGGTCTCACCCTCCAACCTAAAAGTTCAGGCCCGGATGTAAACCCGCGCAGCCGCCTGCTTACAGCGGCTTTCGCATATGAATCACGGTATTCCGCTCCCCATTCGCGCCGGTATGGTGCTCGGTGAAGAAGGCTTCGTACCCGCGGGCTTCGTAAAGCGGGCGGCCAGGCACGGTGGAGCCGAGTTCGATCACCCCGAATCCCGCCTCGCGCGCCGCGCCCTCGCCCAGCTCCAGCAGCATCGTGCCGAGGCCCTGACGGATCCAGTCCGGATGGGTGTACATGGCGCGGATACGGGCCGCGTCTTTCGCCGGGTCGGACAGGCTGTCATCCCGGCCCGGAGAGTGATCGCCGCCATACAGGGTCCGCCGCTTGCCCCAGCCGCCACAGGCGACCATCACGGTCTCGCCATCCTTGTCGGTCTCGATCACGAAATAGGTCCGGTCCGAGATCAGGCTGTTGTCGACCCCCATCGTCTCCTGCGCGGCCTTGATTTCCGCCTCGGTGAGAAAGGCCCGCATGTTTACGGCAATGGACGCGCGCATCAGGTCGATAATTGCAGGAACATCGTCTTTCGTCGCAATCCGTGAGCGGAATCGGGTTGGGTCGGCCATCTGAAACTCTGGAATTGTCTGTCTCGTCTTATCCGATCGACACTTTGTTCCCGAGATCAAGATAAAGTATCAGCGCCACGGACGCGATCAGCACAAAGCCGGATAAAAGGGCATTCAGCAGGACGGCCCGGTTGGCATTCTTCTGTTCGATCCACGACCGCGGCCGGATACGGCGCAGCCGGAAAACGATCAGCGCCGACAGGATCAGCGCCGCCACGTTCAGCGCCAGCAGCAGGCAGGCCCGCAGCGCCAGGGTCCATTCGCCCGCGCCGGCGAACAGTCCGACCGCCGCGCCAGGCGGCAGCAGCGCCGCCGCAACCATCACGCCGACAAGGGCCGAAGACTGACTGCTGGTGAGGGACAGCGCCGCTGCCCCGCCCGCCGCCATGGCCAGCGCAAGCCCATCCAGCCGCACCTCGGCCCGTGTCATCAATTCGCGGCTCTCCAGATTGATCGGCAAGACGAAAGCCAATGCGAGCGAAAGCGCGAGGGCGACGCCGATGCCAGCGGCCAGCGTCAACGTCGACTGCTTCAACAGGCCGTCGTCTCCCAGCGCCGCGCCCATGGAAAAGCCCAGAACCGGGCCGAGCAAAGGCGCAATCACCATCGCGCCAATCACCGCCGCAACCCCATCCGAATTCAGGCCAATCGTGGCCACGATGGTCGACAGGATCACCATCACGATGAAATTGCGATCCAGCCGGGCGCCGGTTTTGACGTCGGAATAAATCTCCTCCCGCGTCGCCTGTTGTGATTTTGCCTGCTTGCCTTCCGTCGCTTCTTCCAGCTTGGGCGCGGTCGCTTCGATCGGCAGGATACTGATGCGCCAGCCATTGCTGCCTTCCAGCGCTGACTGGACATTATCCATCAGAACCTGTTCCACCCCCTCGCGGATGAACACGGATATCAGCCTGCGGTCCTTCTGCTCGGTATCGAGGATGTAATAGTCCACCGGCTCAGACGCCTTCACGGCGCTCAGCACATTATCGAAGCGGTCGCCCGCCTTCAGATGGATGTCGAGCCGTCTCATCGTTTCAGCCGGGCCAGCAGGCTGGACGTATCCCAGCGATTGCCGCCCATGGCCTGCACGTCGGCGTAATACTGGTCGACCAGCGCGGTCACCGGCAGGGTCGCGCCATTGTCACGCGCCGCTTCCAGCGTGATGCGGAGATCCTTCCGCATCCAGTCGACGGCAAAACCGTGCGTGTAATGATCATCCACCATTGTCTTCCAGCGGTTTTCCATCTGCCAGCTCTGCGCCGCGCCGCCGCTGATCGCCTCGATCACGGCGGCGGTGTCCAGCCCGGCCTTCTCGGCAAAGTGCAGGCCTTCGGCGAGGCCCTGCACGATTCCCGCGATGCAGATCTGGTTGACGGACTTGGCCAGCTGGCCGGACCCGGCACAGCCGATATGGGTCATCCGCTTGCCATAGGCCGCCATGATGGGCTGCGCCTGTTCGAAGGTCGGGTCGTCGCCGCCGCACATGATCGTCAGGGCGCCCTTGAGTGCGCCGGCTTCCCCGCCGGAGATCGGCGCGTCCAGGAAGTGTGCGCCTTTCGCCTTGCAGCGGGCATAGAGGTCACGGGCGAGATCAGCCGAGGCGGTGGTGTGATCCACAACGACCATGCCCGCGGCCACGTTCGGCTCCAGCGCGGCAAAGACTTCGGCGACATCCGGATCGTCTCCCAGGCAGAGCAGGACATATTCGGCGCCGAAGACCGCCGAGGCCGGATCTTTCGCCACCTCGCCCTTGTGCTGGGATGCCCAGTTCTCTGCCTTCGAGCGGGTGCGGTTCCAGACCACGACCTCATGCCCCTTGGCGGCCAGATGGCCCGCCATGTGAAACCCCATCACCCCGAGGCCAAGAAATGCCGTGCGTGCCATGTCGATTCTCCAATTCTGCCCGTACCAGATAGATCGAATTTCATCTAAATCCCACCGTCTCGCGTGACCTGACCTTCACCAAGGCCTGTTAGAAAGAGCAGACCACTCAGAAGGAGAGGGTTCGAGCGAGCAGATGGCTTATGCCAGTTACTCTTCACAAGGCGCGGGCAGAATGCCCGTTGCGCCCGCCCGAAAGGCAGGCACCTGGAAGATGGCTTATGCCGACTTCCTGACGGCGCTCATGGCGTTTTTCCTTCTCATGTGGCTGGTCAGCGGCGTCTCCGCCGACGACCGGGCCGAGATTGCCGACTATTTCCACAACCGCACCCCCGATGCCGCCACCGCCGTGGCCGTCACATCCGGCCCCTCGGCAGCCGACCGCGTGTTCAGCGCGCTCAGCGAGAACCCGGCCCTTGTTGCCGCCGGATCCAGCGTCGTGCTGGCGAAAGAGGCGGATGGCATCCGCATCGACCTTGTCGACACGGCCGAGCGCCCGCTGTTCGACCGAGCCGACGGCCGCTTCACCGACACCGGCCGGGCCCTGGCCCGCGAGACCGCAACAGCCCTTGCCGGGACGGAGGGGACACTTGTCCTTGAAGGCCATACCGACGCCTTCCCCAGCCTTTCCCCCGGTTATTCCAACTGGGAGTTGTCTTCCGACCGTGCGAACGAGGCCCGGCGCGTGTTCGAAGCCGCCGGGATCGCCCCGGAGCGTATCCGCGGCGTGGCCGGTCTGGCCGATACGCGCCCCCTGGTCGCAGCACAGCCCCACTTGCCCGTTAACCGGCGGGTCAGCATACTGGTACAAGTAGAGGGTTAACGCCCTCCGGTTTCCGGGGGCTACACCAGAAAGTCCCGGAGCTCCGATGCTCGCAGCATTCCTGTCAGATTGGCCTATGTGGGCGAGCCTCGGCGTCGTCTGTGCCGCCATTTGTTTCTACATGATCGACCGCTGGTCGATGGAACTGGTCTCGGTCTGCGTCATCGCCGCACTGCTGGTCCTGTTCACCCTGCCCGGCGCGCATGGCGAGGACGGCACCCCGATCAGTGCGCAGGACCTGCTCTCCGGTTTCGGCAATCCGGCGCTGATCACCATCATGGCCCTGCTGGTCATCGGACAGGGCCTGTTCCAGACGGGCGCGCTCGAAGGCCCGACCAAGGCGCTGTTGTCCGGCTATGACCGGCGGCCGCGGATCACCCTGCTGCTCGCCTTTCTCGCCGTGTTTGCGATCAGTGCCTTCGTCAACAATACGCCGATCGTGATCATGTTCCTGCCGGTGATGAGCGCCATCGCGCACCGGATGAAATCCTCGGCATCAAAGCTGATGATGCCGCTGAGCTTCATTTCGATCTTCGCCGGGATGACCACGCTGATCGGGACATCGACCAACCTGCTGGCCGCCGAAGCCTTCGACCGCCTCGAAGGCCGCCAGCTCGGCTTCTTCGAACAGTCGCCGATGGGCCTGCTCCTGGCCGGGGCCGGCATGATCTACCTGCTCGTCTTCTCGCGCTTCCTGCTGCCTGTCCGCGAGGGCCTGACAGAAGACATCGCGCCGACCTCGTCGAAGCAGTTCCTGACCCAGATCGAAGTCACGCACGGTCATTTCCTGGAAGGCAAGAAGCCCATCGCCGGCATGTTCACCGACCTGCCCGACATGACCGTGCGCATGATCCAGCGCGGCGAACGCGCCTTCCTGCCGCCCTATGAGGACATCAAGCTGCGCCCCGGCGATCTTGTGATCGTCGCCGCCACGCGGGCGGCCCTGCAGAACGTCCTCGCCCGCCAGCCGGACTTCCTCCAGCAAGTCTGGCAGTCTGCGGGCGGAGATCTGGACGACAGCGGCAAGCCGCGCCGCCTGTCCCTGACAGAAGCTGTCATCGCGCCTGGCTCGCGCATGGTGGGCCGCACGGTGGAAATGCTGGGCTTCCGCCGCCTCACCCGTGCCGTGACGCTGGGCATCCAGCGCCGCAGCCGCATGATTCGCACCAAGCTCGGCGAGATTCGCCTCGAATCCGGCGACACGCTCCTGCTGTGCGGCCCGCCCGATGCGTTCCTGGAAATGCGCCAGAGCCGCGACCTGATCCTGCTGGAATGGTCACAGACCGAAATCCCGCTGACAACCAAGGCGCTGGCGGCCCGCATCATCTCTCTCGTCATGGTCGGCGCAGCGGCTTCCGGCGTGCTGTCGATCCTGCACGCTTCGGTGCTGGCGGCCGTGGCCATGCTTGTCACGGGCTGTCTCAATTACCGTCAGGCCAGCCGGTCCCTGGACCTGCGGATTTTCCTCGTCATCGGCGCCGCGCTGGCCATGGGCATGGCGCTGGAGAAGACCGGCGCAGCCTCCGCCATCGCCCATACTGTGGTCAATGTCGCCTCGCCCTATGGCACGCTGGCGGTCCTGTCGGCCCTGTTCCTGGCCGTGGCCATCCTGACCAACCTGCTTTCGAACGCCGCAACGGCCATTCTGTTCTCGCCGATTGCCCTGTCAGCGGCCCACGAGATGAACCTGAGCGACCCGCTGCCCTTCCTGCTGGCGGTCATATACGGTTCCAATTGTAGTTTCGCGACGCCGATCGCCTATCAGACGAACATGCTGGTCATGGGCCCCGGCCATTACCGTTTCGGGGACTTTGTCCGCTTCGGCGGACCGCTCGTTTTTGTGCTTTGGTGCGTGTTTACAGTCTTCGCCTCTTGGCGGTTCGATCTGTAAGTGTAGTGTCAGACACATGAAATTTACGGACTCGAAGATCCTGCCCCCCGGTCTGGAGCGTTCGTTGCGTTTTTACGTAACGAATCCGAGCCCTTGCCCGTACCTGCCAGGCAGGCGCGAGCGCAAAGCCTTCACGAATCTCTCGATCACCGAATCGGATCTCGTCCACAATCTGCTCAGCCAGTCGGGATTCCGGCGCAGCCAGACCATCGCCTACCGGCCGGCCTGCCCGCGCTGCAATGCCTGCCGCAGCGTGCGCGTGCCAACGCGGGATTTCATCCCGTCCCGCAATGACCGGCGGGCCATGCAGCGCAATGGCAGCCTCGTGCGCCACCAGGTCGAGGCCGAACCGACGCGGGAGCAATACGCCCTGCTGAAGGCCTATCTGAATACCCGCCACGAAGGCGGCGGCATGTCGGACATGTCCTATCGCGACTATTCGGCCATGGTCGGCGAAAGCCCGGTGAAAAGCCTGATCTTCGAATACCGCGACGGGCCGGAAGAAGACGCGCCGCTGGTCGCCTGCTCGATCACCGATGTGCTGCATGACGGCTTCTCGATGGTCTACACATTCTTCGACCCGGATCTGGAGAGCCGCGGGCTCGGCCACTTCATGATCCTTGACCATATCCGGCATGCGCAGGACCTTGGCCTGCCGCACGTCTATCTGGGCTATTGGGTCAAGGGCAGCCCGAAAATGGATTACAAGCGCCGTTACAAACCGCTTGAGGTGCTCGACGGAGACCGGTGGAGACTGCTCCGCGACGACGAATAGGTCCGTAAAGAGACCGGGTCCGGGGCGCCTTGGCGGGTAATGGGGAAGGAAACGCATGATCAACAGACGCAACCTCGTTGGCGCGGGTGTGCTCGGCCTTGGCGGCGCAGCCGCCGCCTTTGCCAATCCCAGCACCACACCGCTGGCCGGCACCCCGGCAATCACCCGCAACCGGCGCAAGCTGAACATGGTCACGACCTGGCCGAAGGGTCTGCCGGGCCTCGGTGAAGCGGCCGAGCGCGTCGCCCGCCGCATCATGGCCGAGACCGATGGCGTGATCGAGGTGAAGGTCTTCGCGGCTGGCGAACTCGTGCCGGCCTTCGAATGTTTCGACGCCGTCGCGAACGGCTCGGCCGACATGTATCACGGCGCCGAATATTACTGGACGGCCAAATCCCCCGCCTACCCGTTCTTCACCGCCGTGCCGTTTGGCATGACGGCGCAGGAGATCATGGGCTGGATCGATTTCGGCGGCGGGCAGGAGCTCTGGGACGAACTGTCCGGCCAGTTCGGCGTGAAAGCCTTCCAGGCGGCCAATTCCGGCCACCAGATGGGCGGCTGGTTCCGCAAGGAAATCAATAGCCTCGACGACCTTGTCGGCCTCAAGATGCGGATTCCGGGACAGGGTGGCGATGTGCTGCGCGCGCTCGGCGGCTCGTCCATCGCCATTCCGGGCGGAGAGATCTACCAGTCGCTGCAGACCGGCTCGATCGACGCGACCGAATGGGTCGGCCCGTGGAACGACTATTATCTCGGCTTCTACCGGGAAGCGCCCTACTATTACGGCCCCGGCTTCCACGAGCCGGGCTCCAGCCTTGCCTGCGGCATCAACCGCCGTGTCTGGGACAGCTTCTCCCCCGGCGAACAGGCCGTCGTCAAAGCGGCATGCGAAAGCGTGAACCACACCTCGCTCGGCGAATTCACCTATCAGAACTCGGTCCACCTCGACATGCTGGTCAACGAGCACGGCGTGCAGCTGCGCAGTTTCCCGCCGGAAGTCGTCACCGCCATGGCGGAAGCGGCCTGGGACGTGCGGGCCGCCTCCGGCAAGGACGGCATCGAGAAGCGCATCTATGACAGTTTCGAAAAATCGCTGAAGCTGATGCGCGGCTGGTCCACCATTTCGGACGGCGCCTATTACGCCGCCCGCGACGCGAACAAATAGCCGGTCAGCCCGTCATGGATCCGGCCTTCTTCCTTCACCTCGGCACAATCCTGAAATGGGTGGGCATCGCCCTGCTGCCGGTCTTCCTGTTGCCGCTGATCACGCTGGTTGTGCCCGGCCTCGTGGAAGCGCTGGCCAAACGCGTCAGCGCCATCATCGACGCGATCAGCAGCATTGCCCTCGGCGGCGCGATTGCCAGCGCCTTGCTGCTGGTCCTCTTCCAGCTGTCCGTGGTCGTGCTGAGATACACTTATGGCATCAGCTTCACCTGGCTGAATGAGCTGGTGATCTATGCCTTCGCGGCGATGTTCATGCTGGGCGCGGCGGCGACGCTGCGCGATGATGGCCATGTGCGCGTCGATATCCTGCGCCCGCGCTTCGGCGCCGATGGCCGCAACTGGATCGAACTGGCGGGGATCTATTTCTTTCTCTTCCCGATCTGTATCCGCCTCCTGACGACCGGCGAGCAGGGCCTCGCCCGCGCCTGGTCGCTGTTCGAAGGCTCCAGCGAGTCCGACGGCCTGCCCTTCCTCTACCTGTTCAAGACGCTGGTGCCGGCCTTTGCCGTGCTGATGCTGGCCCAGGGCGTGTCGGAAGCACTGAAGGCGGCCCTGCGCCTGACCGGCAAACTGGAGAATGAAGTTCCTGCCACCTCCGAGACGGAGAGCGCGCATGGAGCTTGAGATCATCCTCGCCCTGCTCATGTTCGCCAGCGCCATCGGTGCGCTGCTGATGGGCTATCCGGTGGCGCTGACCCTTGGCGGCACCGCGCTGATCTATGCCCTGATCGGCATCGGCCTCGGCGTGTTCCCCGAACCGATGCTGCGCTCCCTGCCCAGCCGGATCCAGGGCGGCTCGATCATGCAGAACACGACGCTGATCGCCGTGCCCCTGTTCGTGCTGATGGGCGTGGTCCTCGAACGCTCGCACGTGGCCGAAGACCTGCTGCACATCGCCAGCCGGATGCTGGGCAAGCTGAATGGCGGGCTTGGCTATGCTGTCGTCCTGGTCGGCGCGCTGCTGGCGGCCTCCACCGGCATTGTCGGCGCGACCGTCATTACCATGTCGCTGATCGCCCTGCCGTCGATGCTGAAGCAGGGCTATGACCCGCGCCTTGCCAGCGGCACGATCGCCGCGTCCGGCACGCTCGGCCAGATCATCCCGCCCTCCATCGTGCTGATCCTGCTGGCGGATGCCGTGTCCAACGCGGCCAGCCAGGCCAGCCTGTCGGGCGGCGGCAAGTCGCTCGTCGTCTCCGTGGGAGACCTGTTCGCAGGCGCGCTGATCCCCGGCCTCCTGCTGGTCGGGCTCTACCTCGCCTGGATCGCCTTCAACGCCGTGACCAAGCCCAATCGCTGCCCGGCCGTGACCGTGGACGACGACACCGCGCCGCTGACCTTCAAGGAAGTCGCCTTCGGGTTCGGGGCACCGCTGGCGCTCATCTTCGCGGTGCTGGGCGCCATCCTCGGCGGCATTGCCCCGCCCACCGAAGCCGCCGCCATCGGCGCGGCCGGGGCCATCCTGCTGGCGGGCCTGCGCCTGTCCCGCGAGACCAGCAGCCGCCTGACGCCGGTTATCATGGCCGGCCTGATCAGCCTGATCCTGGTCCTTGTCGTACGCAACACGATGGATTTGCGTCTCGGTGTGGAAGACATGAGCACGGCCAACACGGCCGGGGTGATCGTCACGCTGCTCGCCACGCTGATCTTCTTCGCCGCCATCGGCGCGGGCCTGCTGGTGCTGCGCCGGATGCGCCAGCTGATGCCGGCGCTGAAATCGGCCACGCACATCACATCAATGGTGTTCCTCATCCTGATCGGCGCCTCGCTGTTCAGTCTCGTCTTCCGCGGTTTCGGCGGCGACGACATCGTGAAGGACGTGCTGCACGCCATGCCGGGCGGGCGCTGGGGCGCCCTGCTGATGACCATGATCGTCATGTTCGTGCTGGGCTTCTTCCTCGACTTCATCGAGATCGTGTTCGTGGTCGTGCCGCTGGTCGCCCCGCCGCTGATCCTGCTCGGCTTCGACCCGGTCTGGCTGGCCATCCTGATGGCGCTGAACCTGCAGACCAGCTTCCTGACTCCGCCCTTCGGCTTCGCCCTGTTCTACCTGCGCGGCGCCGCCCCGCCGGAAGTCACCACGATGCAGATCTGGCGCGGGGCCATCCCGTTCATTGCGCTGCAGCTGATCATGATTGCGCTGGTCGCCACCCTGCCGGGCCTTGCCACCTGGCTCCCCTCCCTCGTCGCCAAGTAAACCACCAAGAAGTATTTCTCCCATGGGACAAGACATCGATCCGTTCCGCGCGATCACGATTTCCAAACGCGCGCATGAACTGAAGGAAGAAGGCCGCAGCATCCTGCATATGGAGTTCGGCCAGCCCTCCACACCGGCCCCGAAAGCCGCCATCGCCCGCAGCCATGAAGTGCTGGACACAGACCCGATGGGCTATTGGGAAAGCCAGCCCCTGAAGGCGCGCATCTGCCAGCACTACAAGGACATGTACGGCGTGGACCTGACGCCCGGGCGCCTGGTCATCACGAACGGTGCCTCGCCTGCCCTCGTGCTGGCGCTGGCCACGGCTTTCTCGCCGGGCGACCGCATCGCCTTTGCCCGGCCGGGCTATGTCGCCTACCGCAACACGGTCCGTGCCCTGAACTTTGAAGGCGTGGAAATCGCCTGCGGGGAAAACACGCGCTACCAGCTGTCCGCCGCCGCCCTCGACGCGCTGGACCCGGCACCGCAGGGCGTCATCATCGCCAGCCCCGCCAACCCGACCGGCACGATCATCCCGGCCTCGGAACTTGCCGCCATCGCAGATGTCGCCAAGGCCAAGGGCATCCGCATCATTTCCGACGAGATCTATCACGGGCTGAGCTTCGGCCCGGAGATCCACTCCATGCTGGAATATGCGCCGGACGCCTTCATCGTGAACTCCTTCTCGAAATACTTTTCCATGGCGCCCTGGCGGCTTGGCTGGCTGGTTTCCCCGCCGGACATGGCCCGCCGCACCGGCGCCTATATCGGCAACCTGTTCCTCACCGCCCCGTCGCTGTCCCAGCATGCCGGGCTTGCCGCCATGGATGCGCGCGAGGAACTGGACGGCCATGTCGAGGTCTACCGCCGCAACCGCGAACTGATGCTGGAAGCGCTGCCAAAGCTCGGCCTCGAAAAGATCGCCCCGCCGGATGGCGCCTTCTATGTCTATGCCGATGTTTCGCGCTACACAGACGACAGCCTCGCCTTCTGCCTGAAGCTGCTGGAAGAGACGGGCGTCGCCACCGCGCCGGGCGTCGACTTCGACCCCGTCGACGGCAAGCACTTCATGCGCTTCTCCTTCGCGCTCTCCACGCCGCAGATCGAGGAAGCGATCGACCGGCTGGTGCCGTGGTTCAGCAAACTATAGTCCGGCTTAGTCCGGTATAGTCATGGCTGGTCATGCATGGTCATGGCTTGGACGGATTTTGTTCTGTGGACGTCATCCCAGACCACTGCGTGGCCGGGGATGACGCAAGTGGGC
>MDSY01121476.1_pt1 | contig 23912 bp, 17 predicted proteins | sample 811131 | NCBI WGS metagenome assembly MDSY01 (sample SAMN05326643, study PRJNA326480) | marine metagenome | isolation source: seawater | place: Atlantic Ocean: South West | collected 2010 | reverse complement strand
GCTTTACCGCGGCGCCGGGACTCAATACGTCGGCGTACTTCACCTTGTTGTCTGAAACCTCACCCTGGCTCCTCTTCATGAGGCTCCTCATGAGCACGACGTCGTACGCCGCTTCAACCTACGAGAGATGCGCGGGGTAAATATGATTGGGGTTTGGTTAGTAAAGGGGCAACGAAAATGCTAAATCCCGTAAGGACAAACATCATTCGGGTGGCCGAGGGATTGACATTGAAGGGCTGGAGTACCGAAATTCTATTTTTCAATATCCGCGGGTGACTCACCTTTTTCAGCTTGTCCTCCTCCTCTTGGTACCGCGAGATCATCTGGTTCTTAGCACGGACCATGTCTTCAGACGACGCGCCCTCGTTCAGCCCGAGGAACTTAAGCGCGCCCTGGTAGTCCATCGTGTAGCTCTCAGGCGCACCGTCAGCCGCCCTGACCACAAATGCCGAGCGGTTCTTCCTGTTGTTGGTTCGGAAAGTAGTGCTGAGCGCCCGGACGGTTCGCGAAGCGGGGCTCCTAAGCTTGCTGCTGCAGCGCGCGGACGCGCACGACGCGCGTCCTCCACACGATATAGACATCGTCGTTAAGTCCTCTGTAAAGCCGGCGGTGTGTCGCCAACTCCTCGGCGCTCGCCCAAGTGAGACTCGTGACACGGATCGTACGCACAACAACTCAAGATATTATTCCCTAAAGCCACGACCGGAACTAGTCAACAGACCCTCATTCTTGGAGTCAATAGAGGGGACACCGCCAGATCCAGCATTCCAGATTTCCCGAAGGCTCGACAATTTGAGTATTGAGATCCCTTCAGCACAAATTTCGGCGCGGCGCCGACTCCGGCGGAGTGAGCGGAAAGGAACTGTCAAGATGAGTGATGTGAAAAGGGCCAAGTACTCGTTGTCCGTGCAAGGCCAGCCGGACTGGTGCCACTTCTGTAAGTGTTATGTGCAATCCCATTCCAACTCGAAGCGCAGTCATGAGCAGAGCAACGCGCATAAGAAAAATGTAGAGCTGAAGATGCGTGAGATTCGCAAGCAGAAGCAGAACGAGGGCAAGGAGGAAGAGGCGAAACAACGGATGATGGCGAACATCGAATCGGCGGCAGAGAAGGCGTATAAAGCGGATTTGGCGCAGGCGGAGGCAGAGAAGGGGGCGTGGAAGTTCGATGACCGCTCGAACTACTACTGGCACGCAAAATCTTCATGCTACTTTGACCCCAAATCTGGGATGTTCTTCAACACAAAGACAAACGCGTGGTCCAAAGAGGCACCCGCAAACTGCCCGGCACCGCCTGCTGCGTCTGGTCAAACGTCTACCGCGACAGAGCGCGCTGCAGAAGGGGAACAAGGTCCAGGTGGAAAAACAGCAAGTACTATTACGGCCGCAGCCTGTGGGAGCGGCGCGTTGGGTGTTTCCGCGGGTCCAGCGAGTGGTGTTGCGGGTTTGGCAAGCGCCCCGAAACCGAACGCCGCTGCGGGCACCACAAACGCCAAAAGCTTGACGAGCAAATTCAACCTCGGGTACGGTACGAATCACCCGAAGTATGAAGCGGCAAAGGCTAAAACACAAACGTCCGCACTTCGCGCTTTGGACGGCGCGGGTGGGCGAAAGTTTGAAGCGACTGACGCGAAGAAACTCGGAGTCGTCACGGGAACGGGGGACAACAGCAAACGTAAGCGCGCTGACGGTGCAGCTGGTGGGAAAAAGCCCAAGGTGAGCAAGGAAGAAGCCGCAGCCCTCGCGAAGAGGGAGGCTGCTCGAGCGCGTGTCGAGGCGCGGACCAAAAAGTCCTTTGGCTTGCAATAGTTATTTAGTTTTAGAAATAGTCACGGCAACAATCGTTTTCTAGCCCTCCTCCCTTAAGCGGCGGCGCCGAATTGCTTTTTCAACTTTTCCCGCACCTCAGGCACGACCCTCGCATCCACGAACATACATAACCGCATCGGCTTGATGTCCTGAATATCACTCTTGTCCTCTGCGTCTTTCACCTTCCACATGAACGACCATTCGCACGATTGATGAAAGAATTCATCCTCCGGACGGGTGTACATCATCATCGGCTCGCCGTCACGCTTTCGCTTCTGACCAGCCTCTTCCTCAGGCTCATCATCTCGGTACAGCCGAGAAAATATCAGGTACTTGGAGAATTTGAACGACTCTCGAAGCTCTTGCGTGGGTTCGTCTTCAGTTGCCCACCCAATCTCATCGAACAGCCCTTCGACCAGGGGAGACGCCGTCTCCGGCGGGATGTTAATCACGCGCTCGTTGAGTAGGAACCCCACACCTTTCGAGTTGAACGCCTCGTTCAACTTGTCCTTGAGATCCTTGGGACATCTGTTCTTGAGATACGCCGTGATTTCCTTGATGTACGCCGTGTCTTTCTTATCCTGAATGTTCATCACCGACATCACGGCGACCGGGTCCATCTCGTCGCCGGCGCCTTGAGCCTTGATGACTGTTCCCACGGTCTTCTGCGCGATGATTGCGTCGCACAGCGGTGAGCTGCTGAACTCGGCGCCGTCCAAGTAGTTTCCAAGCAAAGCTTTTAACCCGTGGAAATCGATTTCTGTGGGATCCTGAAACTCAAAGTCCACCATAATCTCTTCCTCGTCGTCGGAAGAGCCGTCGAGGTCCACCTCATCCTCGGAATCGGATTCCTCTTCGGAATCTTCTTCCTCCGACTCCTCCGACTCCTCTTCCGGCTCCTCCTTCGCAGGCTCCTTACCCTTCTTCTTTTCTTGCGGCGCCATGACTGCCCTTTCTCGTCGTTATCGAGGACGCTCGGACACTCAGCTCACGGGAGTACACGCGCCGGCTGTTGTGTGAGTGGGGGGTCGGCGGCGGGCAACAAAATGAATGTCGGCGGAAGGACGCGATTTTCGTGAACTTTTTGGGAATTGCTTGTGATTTCGATTTCATTCATTTTTCTGTGCCTTCCCGAACTACTACTGCTACATGCTCTATCTGTGCCCGTCTATTTGGCCGGATCGATGCCCGCCTCATCGGTGCTGAAATTCTTTCTCGCCTCCTTGAGCTGCATGTTCATATCGAGAAGCTCGTTCACTCGCTGCACCTTCTTTTCGTCGTTGCGAATAAGGTACAACAAGTCCTCAGTCTGCAGCTTTCCTCGGCGCGCGCTCACCTCCATGCATCGGTGCGCGAAGTTCGTAACGTAGTCCAAAGTCATGTCCTCAACCAGGTCGACCGTTTCTTTGTCAGGCTCCTGGACATCTCCGAATCCGTACATCATGTGTTTCACTGTAAGCGCGGGAAAAGGTGGAAGCGTTCGGTCAGAAGGCATCAATCAGATTGCGATGCAAAGTGGAATTGTGCCAGGGAAGCACAAAAGAAAAGTAGCGCGAAAGAGGATTCGAAAGCGCTCGTGGGGTGTCCGCTGTCAACTGTCACTCACGGTCTCGTGTGAGCAGGCCTCGTTTACGTTTTTTCTGATCAACCTCAGGCTCAGGGTTCTTGCCATCCTCCCCAGCTCCTTCACCGGTTCCGTCAGCAGGGGCTTTGCCCTTCTTGTCGCCAGCAGCTCCTCCTCGACCGCGACCACGGCCTCTACCTCTACCTCTACCTCGTCCTCCCCCGGCCGCCTTGGTCGGGGTCGGTTTCTTCGACGTCGAAGGGCCAGCACCGGCACCACCAGCGCTCACCGCCGGGTTGTCTTGAGCAGACATGATCACTCGACGCTCCGGCGCGTCTAGGGTTGTGTCAGTAATTGTCAATAAAGTGATGCTTATTTTCGTTTCCGAGATTCAACTTAAGTCATTCCTCTGGACGCACCCGAGGCTCGTCTGGTTGAGCTACCGAGTGTAACCTCTACAAGGAGTCGTCACTAACCATGGTGACCAAGATGTATCTCATCTTATACAACGTGGTGCAGTCCTTGGTGTGGTCTGCCGCGCTTGTCTTGAGCGTTCGTTCAATCGTGGAGAACGGAGGGAGCTTATCTTCGGTGTACGATGACGCAGGTTGGTTCGTGCGTGTCGGTCAGTGTGGTGCGGTGATGGAGGTTTTGCACTCTCTTCTCGGACTTGTTCGTTCACCGGTGCTTACGACTTTGATGCAATGGGCGGGAAGGACACACGCTATTATGTCCGTGATCCACCCTATTCCTTCGTTGCACGGCACCACAGCGGCGGCGTTGATGTTTTTGGCGTGGTCCATGACGGAGGTTATTCGGTACCCGTCGTACGCCATGGGAAAGAACATTCCTGACTGGCTGAACTGGTTGAGATACACGGCGTTTATCCCTCTGTATCCCATTGGAGGCTCCTCGGAGATTTGGCTGATGTATCACGCGTTGCCGACGATATACGAAAAGAACCCGAACTCCATCGCGATGCCCAACGCCGCGAACTTTGCGTTTTACTACCCTTGGTTCCTCCATTTTTTAATCTCAGTTTACCCGTTCCTGCTCCTCAAGCTGTACCTGTACGTGTTCGTGCAGCGCAAAAAGAAACTCGGAGCAGATAAAGGAAAAAAGCGCGACTGATCATAGAACATTAGAATTGTTAGATAGACACACTATTAGTTCTACTCTTCCAACTTCACTTCGCCAAAAGAAATCCGCGTCGGCGTGTGTTTTGCCGTCAGCGAAATCGTAGCTCCCGTTCCGACTTCAACCGAATCCACAAACTGCACCGCTTCGTTCCAGCACCGACTGCTTTCTTTCGCTCCGCACCGCTCTGCCATCACGGGGTACGTGCATATGTCCGCGAGTGAATCATCACCGCCACGATTTAGTGTTAACGTAAACCAAAACACCACCGCGTTCGCTATGCCTCCCGTTTTCGCCGTCGTCGTGAGAACAGTCTCGCGACTGTACTCCGCCGTGGACGACGGATCGTCCAGGTCCGCATCAAAGTCAAAGCCAAACACGGGAAACGGTTCGGTGAGTGGAACATGAGCGACGCGGTCAAGACGCACGGAGGTGTAGTTCTTGACCTGAGGTGGACGCATGGTGTCGTATCCCGCCCATCTCCCTCCCTCGGCATCGCCAGCGGCGGCCGCCGGTCGAATGAGCGGTTCCGGTTGAAACGGTATGTGGACCACCTGCGCCCAAACCTTCGCTGCGGCTGGTATCACCCGAGCGCCGGACACCGCAAGATCTCGCCTGGCGTGCGCAACCGTAGGAATCACGCCTTCCCCCAAAAGGCCATCATCGAGCACCTCGGAGAGAACAATTTCCGCTCGCGCGTTATTTTCAAAGTTCAAAGCCTCGGGTTGAAGGTCAAGCGATGATCCGTGCACTACTCGCACCGTCTCTGCGAAACCGTTTGACGCCAACACTTCCCGGGCGCATTCAGCCATGTCCTCGACTCTTTCCACGGTGACAACTTCCTTCGCCCCAGCACGCGCCGCCATCATCGCGAGAAGACCGGTGCCGCCTCCGATGTCAATCACGCGACACCCGGCTGTCGCTTCCTGAATCGCCGCGTCGTACGTACGATTTCTCCTTTCATCGTTGACCATGGGAAAGTGCCACCGCTCTACAGACATACTCACCGCTTTCTCCGTGGTAGGTGCCGCGCTGTCAACCGATGAGAATTTAAAGTGGCCGGATGAAGAGTCGTGTGCGACGCGAAGTTTTATTACGCTCCCGCGCGATACGCGGATCGGCGAGGCAAGGAAAGACACCATCTGTCGCCTGCTTTTCCTTTCCAGTCCACCTGACAGATTCTCGTCGAACATCTCGCAGTCCGTCCATAACGCAACAGCCGTGAGCTCACCGTCAACCGTGGCGCGAAGCTCCAACTCGATGTCATCGAACATATTTTTGTTTTCGCGCACTTCCGACACCTCCATGGACGCGTGCATCAACTCTGTTTCTTCAGTAACCGCCGTGTGCTTTACATCTCGCAAGCGAACGAGATCGACCGGCGATTCACCTCTAAACCGATTAAACGCACCGAGATCAAATCCGGACACCACGCCGACGCGCGCCCTGACCACTTCGGTCTGTGCGGGAACGCTCACTCCGACGGCGCGAACGCTGACTTTCGACGGAAGTATCGCGGCGTCTGGCGTAAGCAAGTGCTCGCAAGCGTCTTGGACAGACTCCAGGGCCCTTCCAACGCTTGATATATCCTCCAGACCGGGAACAAGCAGCACAGCCGCGAAACTCCCGAATCCTCCCTCCGGGGCTTTAGGATTCGAGCGGAAAACACCAGCGCTAGAAGGAATCACACGCACCGCACCTTCCAGATTGTTTTCTCTTATGACAGATCGGAGCGCAGATGCGATCGGATGTCTCGGCTCGAGCACGTGCACGACCCTCGGAGGAAGCCCTTCGTCGCGAATCGATGAAGCGGCGTATATGGGTACAGATGGAAGCTCCCCTGCACATCCAGCCACGTACACAGCACCCGGACGCTTCTGGCAAAGCAGGCTTACTCCCTTGCGCCAAACGCGTTCCCGATCGCTATCGTACAGTGGAGCGAAGTGCCAAGGCTGCGGACGCACGAAGGCATCGTACAACATGTACTGCAGCAGCACACTCCGCAGGCCTCGCTTAGGCCTAACCGCATCTATCTCATCGTCAGATGACGACGATTCGTCGCTCGACGCCATCGCGCGCGTCTCTGGCGTTCCTCAGCTTCAAGGCAACACATGCGTTTTTCGAAGTTCATCATCGTCTCCGCCGCTGATAACTGTCGTTGTCTTTCCATCCTTTGAATTTTGATTTACCTTCTCTCCCCGGCGGGGCGGGCCTTCATAACATCTAGCGTACCGGGCGAAGGGGTGCGAAGGCAGTCGGCCCCGACGTATCGGACTGGCGACGTAGGTGAAACGGTGATGACGACGCATTTCGTAGGGACCATGGACCCGTGACTCACAGCTGACGGGTCCGCCCTGAATTAGACAACTCCGAGGAAATGGCGGGGATGTCGATGTCAGCATCGAAAAGGTTGGCCGTCGCGCTGTTCCTGGTGCTGGCGACCTTTGTGCAGCCCTCGCAACCGGCGAGGGGTGAAGTTCCAGGTGCGTAAATCAAAACAATGCCCGCGAGCTATTAGCCTGACGTCTACCTTCTGCAGGACACTGACCCACTCTCTTCTTTTCGCTTTCCTTCCCGAACAACAGGCGCTGTTTTGGATTACATTTACCCCGACGTCGGCACCGCGCACGCGTTCACCCGTGTTGAGCTCCATGGCAATGGGCTATCCCTGAGGCTACCCACGCTCGGGTGTCGCTTTGGTGAGTCTGTCGTGGCTCCGTCGGACAGAGCGACGCTCTCGGTGGCGTGCTCCACGCCGTCTGCTGGACCTGGGTTCGTCGTGGTTGGATTTTCACACGCTACTTGGAAAACGTACGCCCCGGGGCGCGACGACATAAGCAGGGAACAAGGATACAACGTGTTTGAGTTCGTCGAGCCATGGAAAGTCCTGGGGGTTTTTCCAGAAGAGCTGCGCGCGAGTGGAGGACAAAAAGTGTTTCTCAGCGGGCGGAACGTTCGACCTGATATGCGGTGTAACTTTGGCGGCGCCGCGAGCTCAGGCGTTTCCCTAACGTTTGTCTCCTCCGCCCTCGCCGTGTGCGAGGCGCAGTCGACGGTCCAACGATCAACGGGAATTTTAATGCTTCAACACGGCACGCACACGGCACCTGACGGTCAACAAGTCACGATGCGGTACAGGGCGACCCCGGAAGTGACTTACACAGGTCGCGAAACCCCGACGCTTGGGGAAGACGTTTCGTTCCTCGCCTCGGCGATTGACGAAAGCGTCGAGCGCGTGTTGTCGTGGGATGCGAAAGTCGGGTGCCAGTTCGGCGGCGTGTGGGTATTCGCGGTTGGACACATCACGCCGTCAGAAATCCGATGCATGGTTCCTGCGTCTTCCTATGGCCGGACACAGGTCACTGTAAGTGATCTGCACTCGTTAACGCCACTTCCTTTTGTGAACGGATCTCGCGCGGCGGCGGGCGTTCCCGTGTCGGGACGGTTTCTCCTTTCCGTTCGAAAACCGGTAGCGGTGGACACAATCGTACCGACCGCGGGTGCTCAAATTGAGCGCGACGTGAACAGAGGCATGGTTGACGTGTTTGGGGATCACCTTGGATCTGACTTGTCCGCGCTTGCCAGCTTTTGTGGTCGGCCAGACGCCAGCCCGCGACGGTTCGTTGATCGAGCCGCAGAGCGCGACGCCGCAAACGAGGTGCGCGTGAGATGCCTCGTGGCGCTCGCGAGCAGCGGGAAGACAGGTACGGAGCGCGCGTTCAGAATCGGCTTCAACGCCGTGTCCATCGCCGGCACGTTCTCGCACAGACATGATACGACGACACAGTACCTCATACAAACCCATCCGCGACTTTTCTCGACCACGACAGCAGCTGTTCGTGAAGGCGACGTGGTGGTGGTTGTCGGCGAGCACTTTGAAGACACCGTGAGAGGCGTGTGGTGCTCGACGGGTCCAGTCTCCGAGCGCGCGCGAGTAGTTTCCTCCGCGGTGGTGAGTTGCGTGGTCAACGTGGGAGAAGATGCACGCGGGGTATTCGGCACAGCGTCGACTGGACAAGTCAAACTTGGCGTGAGTTCCGGGGCTGCCACGGCTCCGAGCGCGTCAAACTTGGCGTCCATGACGTGGTTGTCGAATCCTCCGGAAGTCGCCTCCGTAACGCCCGACGTCGGGTTTTCAGACGGCGGCACACGTGTCGTCGTCGCCCCGCGAAACCGTGGTTTCGGTGCCGCACGGTTCCACGCGTTAGTAACGAGCTGTCGATTCGGCTCGATCGCGCCTATATCCGCCTCATCTGTCGGGGCTGATACGATGGAATGCACCGCCCCGGCGCTCGCGCCGTGTGCGGTGGCTGTCGGCGCGCCTTACTTTTCTCAAATCGCCAAAAACGAGGTGAGGTACCACGTCGTGGACGGATCCTCAGTGCTGGTTTCCTCGATGACGACGACGACAACCCCACTCGATGGAAATGCACTCGTTTCCGCTGTTCGTGCGGCGGCAAAACCTACGTTGAACTTCGGGTGCATGTTCTCCTATGCGCGAGGTGACCCTGTCGCGGCGGACGACGCGTCCGGACATTTGCTGGCGTGCGCGTTTCCGGCGTCTGGCCCGGGATTCACGGTTCTCGACCTCGCAGTGACGTCGTCTCGCTCGCCGCGCGTGCGAGGCGTCGCTGAGATTCTTGTCGCACGACCGTCGCCACCAGCAGTCTTGATTCGGTCCGGTCACTCGGGCGAGGCGTACGTCGGGGATGTCGTGCACTTGACGGCGGGCGGCGCAGGATTCGACGAAGAGACGTGGTGCGTGACGGTGGTTGGCGACGACGAGTTAAAATCATGCGCACATTGGATGTCTGCAGCGGCAGTTGCGTGCGAGGTCCCGAGCTTAAGCGATGCTTACGAACGAGTGTTGTTATACGCGTCGATAGATGCGTGCGCCGCGCACGCGTGTGGTTTGTCGCTTGGTGCGGCGGCGCCGTCTCGGGACGCGGGACACGTCGTGGTCGGCGGGGAGAAAACAATCGTGGGTATGGTACCGACGCGCGGTTCCACAGCGGGTGGCACGGCGGTCAAAATACGTCACGCCGGCGCCTCGATCGATGCCGCGCGACAGTTCTCCGTGTGCCATGTAGGGACGATCGGGCCGATTTCTGCGTCCACTGTTGGAATAGGAGAGACGATGGAGATTGAGTGCGTGACTCCGGGGCACGCGCCGGGCGCCGAGAGAGTTTCCCTCGCAAAGGGAAAAGGCATGACGGGAGATGTGTACTTCACGTTCGTGGAGGATGATGTCGAAGATTTCGAAGTGGATACCGATAACGTAAGCGACCACACCTTAATGCTCACCCCTTCACCTTTCAGTTCGTGCGACGACGCTGTCCAACTCCGCGACGTTGATATCGTGGGACAAGCGTGGAGCGCATCAGACGGCGGCGCGGAGATTTCGCTATCAACCGGTTTGACAACGATGCGGCCGACGGAGGCGTGCGCCGCGCACTGGGTAGCTTGCCGCGTCGGAACTACGTGGCCCATACTAGGCAGAGTAATCGAAGTCGGTATCGAATGTGTCACACCAGCGCACAAGCCCGGTGTCGTTTATGTCAGCGCTCCAAAAATGCGCATCGGGGCACCGTCTCCGTTGACGTATCGCCGGCACCCGACTCTCGTCGGAGACGATACGTCCCACGCGGCGGCGCCTGAAAGCTTCGCGTTGGCAGTCCCTAAAAGCGCACCATCGATTCTTCCCCTCGGTGCGTCGCTGGATGTGGAAACATCTGTTTTGCTCGGCGGATCGCCCGCCTGCGTGTTTGCCTCCCAAGCGTGGGCAGCGCCGCTGCAAATGTGGTCCGCCGTCGGTCACGGCGTGTCGAGCGGCGTCGTGAAGTGCGAAGTTCCCGTCGCTGCGAAAACGGACGGCGTGCTTATTGTCGAGCGTGGACGCGTCGAGTCTCTGCACTCGGCCAAGGCAACGTTCAGCGCCTACCGCAATATGCCAGACTGCCCAGTAACGGACCTTTCTCCGAACGTTGGTGGCGCGCGCGGTGGCGTCGTGGCAAACGTGCAAGCGAGCTGCCTTTGGCGCGACGGGGCGACGACTGCTGACGCGCGCGCGGGGTGTCTTTTTGGCACCATCGGCCCTGTGGCCGCGTCCGCGGGTTTCGACGAAGACTCACGCGTTTTGCGATGCGTCGCTCCCGCGCACGTGCCTGCCACGACGCCCTTTGCAGTGACGCTCAATTGGAGAGACGCGAGCGGAACCCCCACGTGGACGTTCCGCTTCGATACCGAGGAGGACGCCGCGGAGTCGGGTGATGACGCGGCGGACGAGACGCGCCCGTCGAGCGCGGCGCCGCCATCGCTTGCGAACGTCATGCCTTGGCTCGCCTGGGGCGGAAACGTGTTGCACGTCACGGGAAGGGATTTACCCGCGGACTCGAGTGCGGCGTGCATGATTGGCACGATCCTCGCGCCCGCATCCACGGTTTCTTCCGCGCTCATCCTGTGCGAACCGTTTCCCGTGACGCCCTCACTGGTGGGGGTGCGACTCGCAGGTGGCATGACGGAGATTTCCCTCGGCGTCACGAGCACAACCGCGCCGCGTCGTTTGACTGACGCGACGTCGCTGAGCGTCTTCGTCCTAGACCTCGCGGCGGTGGTCGGTGTGGACGTGGGCAACGGCTGGGAGCAAGGCGGCGGAAGCGTCAACGTGGAGCTCAGCGGGTGGGCACCCGCGGGGCTGATGGACTGTCGCTTCGGCACCGTGACCGTGCACGGTCGAAGCGCCGGCGTCACGGGGTGGCGCGCGCGCGCTTCATCAGGACGAGCGGGAGAGTGGTGGTCGGAAGCGACGGCGGCGGCGGACGTGGAGTGCGTGACTCCAGCGCGACATTCAGGTCGCGTACTCGTCGGGGTGTCACTCGCGCACTCAGCCTCCGTGTCCTTTGACGAGCGAGTGGAGTATTCATACTTATGATAATGGTAAGGGTCCTGGAAGACCCGTAGAGTTACAATAGCTATTTTTAGACTTTAATAGATCAAGAGATCACACGACTTATTCTCACTGGTACCCGTAATCATCGTAGAACTCGCTATACGCGTACTCATCGTACGAGAATGCCTCCTCTTCAAAGTCTTGGTAGTATCCGCCTGAATGTTTTCGGTCGTACGGATCGAAGTGCCCGAACCCCGCCGCGCGAGACTGCGTGGCGTACGACGCCGTTCTCGCCGCACGCTCCGCCTTGGATTTAGCATTTTCCCACCGCATTTTTTCCGTCGCGTCGGTCAAAACCCGGTTCGCCTCGCCAATGTGCTTGAAGAGCTTCGAGGAGATCGCCGCGCGCGCTTTCGCCACGCCCGCGCTCGCCCCCAGTTTTTTCGCCTTGTCCGGATGATGCGCCAGCGCGAGTTGCCGGTACGCCTTCTTCATCTCCCCCGGGCTCGCGTTTTGCGTCACGCCGAGAAGCTTGATCCAATCAATGGGGTGCGCTTGTTTTGATTTCGTCGTCACAGAGGCTAAGCTAGCCCTTGTTTGAGCCGACTCGTTTTGTTCCAGCGGAAGTCCAAGCATGTTTTGGTACGCCGCTTGCGCGTCGTCGAACATACCGAGCTCGACGTAAATCGTCGCCAAGCGGCTGTGCGCCTTCAGGAACTTCGGAGCCACGCCCACAGCAGTTCCCGCGGAGGACAGCGCATCCGCGTACTGCCCCAACGCTTGTTCGCACGCGCACATGTTGGACAGGAACAAACCCTCCAACGACGGCGTCCCGGAAGACATGCGAAGCGCCTCGGCGTACGTAGAGAGCGCCTCGCGATGTTCTCCGGATTTAAACGCTTCCCTGCCCGCGTCCTTGCAATCGCCGATTTTAGTAGCCTTCTCCAGGAGCAGCAAAAGCCCTTCCGGGTCCGGGACGCTTTGCAGCTCTTCGGTGATGTCATTGTCAAATTCCTCGGTTTCAGGGTCGGTCGCGCTTTTCGCGGTTTCGTCGCCCCCGTTTTCCTTCCCCCTCAAACGCCGCGCCGCGTACTCGGGAATCGCGTCAAGCACATCCTTGATCTCCGCCGCGGATTCTAAGCACGCGGAGAGGTTCCCCGCGTCGAAGTGTAAACGAATTTCAACACACGCGCGTCGCGCGTTGACACTTTTTTTACCCTTCAGCAACGCAAGCGCTTCGTCTCGTTTATCCAGAAATCGAAGCGCCTCCGCTTTCAGGGTGATCAGATCAGGCACCGCGGGCGCCAGCGCAACCGCCGCGTCCACGGAGCGCATCGCCTCGGCAGCCGTCCCCGCGATGTCGAAATCATCCACCCACCCGCTGGTCCTTTCGGGTTGATCCTCCGCTTGTTGCTTTTTAATTTCCGCCAACTTTAGGGAATCGCCGGCGTCGCGAGACGCGCTCTCCACCGCGGCGATGTCCTCCAAAACCCCTCGCGCTTCGCTCTTCGATTGTAACTCGCCACCCGCGCGCTCCGCGACGTCGGTCGCCTCTTGCCGCGCCTCCGAAAAGTCCCCGAGCTGAAGCAAACACCGCGCTAAACGCACCTGCGCCTTAGTGTGCGAGCTGTCCAGCCGCAGCGCCGCGCAGCAGTCCTCCGCGGCGGCTAAAGGCGCGCCGCGCATCAAGTGCGCGGCGGCGCGGTTGGTGTGCAGGCCGACCTTGACGTTCAAAAGCCCGTCAGCGTGTTCATCGTCGTTGTTATCCTTTTGCGTTTCAGCCACGTCCTTCGCCGCGTCGAGCGCGGCGTCGTACCACGTCAACGCGCCTCTGTAGTCGCCCCGGCGGTACGCGTCGTTACCCACCAGGCGGTCGCGTTCCACGGAGGCTACCAATATTTTCTGGTGCTGGTCGTTCGCGGACTTGACGTCTTCAGGCGACGCGTGCGGCGCGTTCAGAATCGTGTCCACGTGCGCTTTCGCCGCCACCAAGTTCCCGAGCTTGACGCAACAGTTCCCCGCTCGGGACAACGCCCGGATGTTACCCGGGTTTATTTCCAACACCTGCTCGCACTCTGTTAACGCTTCGCGCATCCTTCCAAGCGCCATCAACGCCGCGGCTCGGTTCGTTCTTAACGTTAAGTGCGACGGCTCCACCAACGCAATGTCACACCCCTCCAGAGCGTCAATCGCGCTTTTGTACCTCAACTCGGCGTCCGCGCACTCGCCGTTTCGGTACGCCTCGTTTCCGTTTTTTCGCAACTCGTCGGCGTCCACCACGGCCCTCGCTTGTCTCGCCACTTTTTGTTTCACAGCATCCTCCTCTTCCCTTCGCGCTTTTTCCTCCGCGATGAGCTGCTCAACCTCCCCGACCTCTTCCCAAGCCGCGTGCGCGTTGGCCTGGATGTTTTCGCGTTCGTGTTCCGCGGCGGCGAGCGCCTCCCTCGCCGCGCGCACAGTTTCCTCCGACGCCACGAGTTTCAGCTCCAACTCAACGTGCTTCAGCTCGGCTCTGCGCAGGTTCATCTCGAACTCAGCATCCACGCGTCGACGCACTTCCGCTTCCTCTTCTTCCATCATAGCGCTCGCGTCTCGGCTGTCGTGGCTGTCGTCCAAATCAAAGCTCTCCCCATTTTCGTCGTGCGCACCACCCTCGCCATCATCCCCGTCAGAGTTTTCCTCGTCAAGGCCCAGGCGCTCCATCTCGGCGGTCAGGTCCAGCTCCTCGTCGTCGTCCAGGTCGAAGCTGTCATCGACGTGCTCGCCATCCACCTCATTCGTTTCGTCGGACATCGCGGGGGTCTGGGGGGCGAACGAATGGGATCCGTTCGACTCCTTCTGTGCTCCGTTCGACCCAGCGATGGTTGTTTCGGCGGTTTGTCCCGAAATCTCGCTTGCCAACGGAGACTTTCGACCGACCCTCCCTGACCCGACGCCGTCGCTGGACGACTCGTGCGCCCCCACTTCACTCGCCACCATGCTTCTCGCGCCGTTCTACCTCACAGTACTCCTCCGTGCGGCGCGTAATGATAAACTCAGGGTCGCTCGACGACAACAACGGAAAAGCCGCGTCTCGTTTTTATTCAAATTTTCTCGGCGTCGTTGACCAAGTGGGCACCTCTCATCGGAAACAACGATGCTCCGCCCGTCACAGAGAGGCGCGCGGAGGCGACATCTGTGACTCCGCGATGCCTCGTGAGATCATCACGGTGCAGGTGGGCCAGTGCGGCAACCAGATCGGGTGTCGTTTCTGGGAGCTCGCGCTGAAGGAGCACGCGGCGTACAACACGAAGGCTCGTTACGATGAAGCATTGAGTAGTTTTTTCCAAAACGTGGATTCACGGCACGACCAGCCTTTGAGTCTGCCCGTTGGCGACGGCCGGGGCGCTATCCGGGCGTTGAAAGCCAGGGCGGTGGTGGTCGATATGGAAGAGGGCGTCACGAATGAACTCCTGTCAGGTCACATGCGAGACGTGTTCGACACCAAGCAGTTTATTACCGGCCAAAGCGGGTCGGGAAACAACTGGGCGTGTGGCTCGCATCACTACGGACCGATGTACCGCGACGTGTTGTTAGACGCGGTGCGCAAGCAAGCCGAGGACTGCGATTCACTGCAAGGGTTTATGTTGCTGCACTCGCTTGGCGGTGGTACCGGATCCGGGCTAGGGAGCTACATGCTCGGCGCGTTGGCGGACGAGTTTCCAGACGTGTACCGGTTCTCCGTGTCGGTGTTCCCATCGGAGGATGACGACGTGGTGACGAGCCCGTACAACGCGATGCTTTCGTGCGCCGCGTTGGCGGAGCACGCGGATTGCGTCATGCCGGTGGAGAACCAGGCGCTGATGGATATCGTGACTTCGATATACGATAAGAGTGATGTCAATACCAGAAGAGGCTCCTCTTTAACGGGCGTGGATGGCGGCGATGTCAGTGGCCACGGAGGTAGGCCGTGGGACGCCATGAATGGAATAGCGGCGAACTTATTACTGAACCTCACCGCCGGGATGCGGTTCGACGGCGCCCTGAACGTGGACATAAACGAAGTCACGACGAATTTAGTGCCGTTTCCAAAGATGCACTTCCTGTTATCCTCAATGTCACCCGCCACCGTATCCGCGGACAAGGGCAAAACCGTCCCCGCGCCTCGAACAATGGACCAGATATTCACCGAGGTGTTTGGGCGAGACCGACAGCTCGCGCAAGTCGACCCGAGGCGGTCGACGTACCTCGCATGCGCCTTGATGATGCGCGGCGCCGTCACGGTGAGCGACGCGAACCGGAACGTTGAACGACTTCGGAAAGGCTTACGTATGGCGCACTGGGTTTCGGACGGGTTCAAAGTGGGGCTGTGCGACCGCCCTCCAACTGGCACACCCTACAGCGCGCTTTGCCTTGCGAACAACTGTGCGATGCGTAAACCGCTCGATGCGATGACGAGCCGGTTCCAAAAATTGCGAAAACGAAATCTGTACGTGCACCACTACGGCGAGTTCATGTCCATCGACGACATGGACTTGGCGGCGATGTCCATCGGGGACTTAGCGGATGAGTACGGACGCGTGGACACCATGACGCCGCCGGAAACAGTGCCGTCGATACAACCGCTAGGCGTGCGATAGATAGACGAAAGGATTTGTAGATTAACGATTGGACTAGATTTTATTCAAAAACACTCTCTTACCTGTCTCGCTTTTCAAACAACTAACCTTGCGCGTATCGCCGCGTCCACTCGGTTGCAGTTTTGTCGTGCGCCGGCCTGTCGTTCAGGAACTGCTGCGCGATGCTCCCGACCAGGGGGTCGTGCGGGTTCGCATCCGTGAGAAGCGAGCAGATTGAAAGAAGCACCTTACTGATGGTCAACGCGGGCGACCACTGTTCTTTCAGAATGTCCAAGCAGATCTGTCCGCTGCTGTTCACGTTGCAGTGGTAGATCCGTGTCCTGAAAGTCACCTTAGGGGGCTTGAACGGGTAGTCCGAGGGGAAGTGGATATCGAGGAAAAACACACCGCCCGCGTACGGCGACCCCGCGGGCCCCATGATGGAAGACACCCACTCGTACAAGTTATCGCCCTTGGGCCCGGCCGAGCAGTTCGTAGGAGGCTCCAACGAGATCTCAGCCAGTTCCTTCTGGATGCGCTTCGCCGCCGAGCTCATGGATCCACCCTTCGACATATTCGCGTCTCTTTTTCAGCTGCTATTCGAGGTCTTCTAGGTCACGTGCGCGCGGACGGACGCGGTGAAAGGAGTTGTGCGTCGCGAGGTGCACGTGGACTGTGAAGGGCGGACGCGGCAGTGCCTTCTTTTCATTAGTTTGAAAATTATGCTGGTATCGGCAATTTTTTTGTCGGTCGGCGTCTCGCAGACTCGCGCGAGTGAGAATGCTACACGAGAATACGAATCTATTACTCGATATACGAATCTATTAATCTGCTATTCGCTCGTGGCTTGCTTCCTTTCAAAACTCCCGGTGAGCTGCCCGCATGCCGCGTTCGCTTCCAGCCCTCTGGTTCTCCTCACCGTGTGCGTCACCCACCGCTCCTTTTCGAGCGCGTCCGAGAACCGCCGCACTGCCGCGTTGCTCGGCCTCTTGTGCGACGCATCGTCCACTGGGTTCCACGGAAGCAGGTTGATGTGACACCCTCTGCCCACCTTCGCTCTCAAAACTTTCGCAAGAGCCTTGGCGTGCTCCACCGAGTCGTTCTCACCAGCGAGCAGCGTGTACTCGAACGTCACGCGCTTGCCCGTGACTTCTTTGTACTTTTTGCAGTCCTTTAAAAGCGAGTCTAAAGGGTACGCAGTCGCGGACGGTATCAACCTCGCACGAGTCTCCTGGTCAGGCGCGTGCAACGACACCGCCAACGTCGCTTGTAGCTTGTGCGCGGCGAGTTTGGAAAGCGCGTTGGGCACGCCAACCGTTGAAATCGTAAACTTTCGACCTCCAATCCCGACGTCGGTGTTCAAACTCGCGTGCGCTTTCAAAACCTCCTTCAAGTTCATCAACGGTTCGCCCATGCCCATCATCACCACGTTGGTACACCGGGTGTTGAAAACGTCCTCCAGGGTTAACACCTGGTTCACGATTTCACTTGATGTTAAATTACGTTTAAATCCCTGCTTCCCGGTGGCGCAGAAACTGCAACGCATCGCGCACCCGACTTGCGAGGAAACGCAAACTGTGAAACGAGCGGATCGTCCCCGTTTTTTATGTATCTCTGATTCCTTCAGTTCACGGGTTTTTTCTCGTTTCTCTTGGCCTCTGCCTTTCTTTTTCTGTCGCTGGTGGTCACCTAGTTCCGACCCTAAACGCACCCACCCGTCGTCGTTTGTGATTCGGTCTAAATCCAAATCGCCGTCGTCTGATTGTAAATCTAGTTCGTCTCTGTCGTCATCCTCAAGCTCGTCCCCGTCTTCGTACAGTGGCATCCCTTCCTTCTCGTTCGCCGCTGCTCTTGTTTCAGCCGTTTCCTGGGGAATACCCACGGCTTCGATGATGGACCCGCACCTCAACGTGATGAGCACCTTTTTCGTGCCATCCGGCGACGACACAATCTTCGTTGGTGGACTTCTTCCAATCTCCATCCCCGCGGTCTTGAGCTTCGCCCTGAACGACTCAGGCAGCTGCGTGATGTCGTCCACAGAAACCTTGCGCATGGCGTACATCGCGGCGTGGATCTGCTTGCCGCGGTACCCAGGCTGGCCCATGTCCTTGGCCAAGCGCGTAAGCGCCTCCACGCCTAATCCCAAAAGATCGCGTGTCGGCGGCGCCGGTTGGGGAACCGTGGATGCAGACCGAGCGAACCAAAGCACCGCGCCGGCGGCTTTGACGAACCCATCCGTCCCACCGAACCCTCGAGTGACCACCCCAGTGGTCGCAGCTCGGAACAGCATAGTCGCGCCACCCACGCCGCGCAGGGCGGAGTGACTGTGGAAGAGGTGGCGAAACGAAAAGTTGCTGTGATAATAGTATTCTTTCCCGACAATCAGCCTATCTCCCCTCGTCACGCTTCCAGCACCGTCATCGAGGGTTTCGGCGGCGTTTTCGGCGGGCTGTCCTTCCCACTCTTTTTCTTCTCCAGCTCCGCTTTGCGAATTTTAATCGTGTTCGTCACCTCCCCATCCGCGCCGTAGTCGTGCTCCAACACCCACTGCATCTGATCGGCGGTCATCACGACGACTTTCATTGCGGTGGTCGCCCGGACGTCCGCGCCCCGTCGCCCGCCAACCCATTTGTTCTTCACCCGCAACAGCGTCGCTATACCGGCCATGGCCTTGCCCGCGATGACCTTCGTGGGCGAGGGAGGCGCTTCTTCGTCTAAATTAAGGTTTTTCTTCGACGGCGAGTTGGAGTTGGATTTCGTGGGGGAACCAGAGGGCGCGCAGTCGTAGTCGCCGTCCGCCCGAAGCTTCACGCCCATCTCGCCCACGAACTCACCGGCGTGTCGTTCCGCCACTTTCAGCTCCGTGCCGTCGTCTTTTTTAACAATCACTTCACAGCTGCCTTCTTTGATTAAGAAAATCTCAGTCGCACGCGCGCCCTGTTTGATTAACAAATCGCCGGGCTGAAGCTCGCGCGTTTGTAGCGCATCCGCCCACGCGTGCTTCTCCGCGAACTTTTGCATTCTGGATCGGGAGATTGGTGTTGAGCCACCCGCGTTCTCATCCCTGGAGCTCTCCCCTGTGACCCACCTGTGCTCCAGCGCCTCGGCCGCCGTTAACCGCGTGACCTTGTCGAGGCAAAGCAGCGCGTTCAACAGCTCTAAACCAGACTCGGAAATCTCCTCGCTCGGCAGGTGCATCTTCGCCTTTGCGATTCGCCTGAACATGGCTTGCTCGTCCTTCTCGTAAAACGGCAACTCGCCGCACAACAAACCGTACATGATACAACCAGCGGCCCACATATCAACTGCGGGTGTGTACTGCTGCCCGAGAATCACCTCGGGGGCGACGTAACCAGGAGACCCGCACTGCGCACTGAGTTTCCCTCGCGACGTTTTCATTTTTTTCGCCAGCCCGAAATCGGCGATGCGCAGTGATGACAGATTGCCACTCTCGGCGAGGATCAAGTTTTCGAGTTTCAAATCCCTGTGCGTGATGTTCTGCGCGTGGATTGAAATGAGCCCGGTGAACAGCTGTTTCATCACGGTCACGGCATCAAGCTCGGTGTAGTGCCCCAATTCCATCACCGCATCCAACAGCTCGCCGCCGCGCAAAAGTTCCATCACGACGTACACTTTCGTGTCGGTTTGGTAAAAGTCGTAAATTCGCACTACCTGCGGGTGCGCCATGGCCATGGTGAGCCGAATCTCTTCTGCGATTTCGGGAAGGGTCATCCCGTCGATTTCCTCTTCGTTTTCAATGTCAGGCGCGATGTTCATCACCTTCACCGCGTACGGCTTGCCAGACTTAATGTGCGTGCACTGCTTCACCACGGCGAACCCGCCGGTGCCCAGCACTTTGCCCGATCGGAAGTCTTTAGAGAAGGCGCTTGTGATGCCGCCCGTTTTGGGGTCACGCACAGGTTTTGAAGAGGTGAACGTCTTCACAGGCATGAACTCCATCGTGCCAGGAGCCGGTTCTTGCGATTCATCAGGACCGCTTGTGACTTGAACTACCCCAGGAGCGTTCGCCGATGTCGTCTTCTGAGCTTTGATCAGTTTCAGTTGATCGTCATCGAAGCCTTCGTACATATCGGGCTTCTGGTTGGACTGCGGAGGCTCGTCCCCGCACGACGAGAATACCGGCCCCATCCTGGCGTCGTGGGGAACACGCGAAGGCGGACGGTGCGTGTCGAAAGGTGCCAAGTGGAATGAGGGTGTCGACGTGATCGACTAACAACTACGATTGAGTACACTTATCAGCACTCAAACAGGTTTTGGGCCAGAAGTGTGCCTGCCGGGCAAAGAGGGGCGTCCTGAACATAGCACCGCGCGCTGACACGCGGGTCTGTTCCACCATGATGCTTACTACGTTCGCCCTCGCGGCATTACCGGCAACACACGCGGTGACCAAGCCGCGCGTCGTGGTCTCCACCCGCGTCACCATCACTCCGAGGATGACGTCGAGCGTTTCGAGGAAATATCTGGGCGCTTCGGCATGTCGAGGGGTGGTCGTTATCTCGGCCGCGTCGACACCCCACATGGGCGAAGAGTTCACGAGATGCGGCTGTGCCGTGCGTGGTGAACCACCGCTATCGTCGGAGCGCCCGTGCGCGACGTCCACATGGGCGGGCGCGCTGCTCGTGCGCGTTCGCAAGGCGCTCACCGCGGTTGCATTAGGAATGGTTTTTTCTTTTTCCAATTTGTTTTCCAGTGCCGCGCCTGCGCTCGCGTTTGGCAACTCCGCATCTTCCCCCACCGCCACCGCAACGTCAACGGGATGGGAAGTCAACGGGCGGGGAACAAACACGGTTCACAACCCGATGGTTCACAACCCGATAGTGACGGCCATGAAAGATTTGCCAGTCCCGATTGGGGACATGGGTTCCATCGGTATGCTCGCGCCGGGAGGGATGTCAATTCCGTACCACGGCAATAACCCGGGAATTGCGCTGTTCATGGCCTCCGGAGGGGTTACCGTCAGAATGCTCATCAACGTCGTCGTGATATACATGATTCACAAATACTGGATGTCAGGGGACCAGTGAGAGGCGAGCGAGAGGACTTGTTCTACCTATTTTTGTAACTTTTGTATTTTTGTCAAGCCAGCGCACTTTTGGGGAATGCTTTTTCCCGATAAAGATTGGCGACGGCGGCGCCCTCTTCGCACTCATTCCCGCGCCTCGCCGCGGTCGCACGTTCCGCAACTCGTTCCGATGGTACGTCGACACGTAAAAAGCAATTGTTTGCTCCCTGTTCAATCCAACACTCGCGCAACGCTGACCCGTGTCCCCGTATTTAGGCTGACGACAAGAAAAATGAGACGGCCGCCGCCGACGCGAAACAATCGACACACCGGAACCCGCGAAAGCCGAAGAGGGACCGCCCCAAGCCTTCCAAGCCCAAGGACAAAGCCACCGAGGTGGACGGCGGGGTGAAGAAAAAGAGAGTGAAGAAGGACAAGAAGAAGAAGGGCAAGGACAAGAAGAAGGACAAGCAAGGGTCGGGCGGAGGGGAGAAGCCATCGGGCGAGAAAGAGAAACCCACCGGCGGCGGTGCCCCTCCCTCTTCGTCGAAGTGGAAGCACGGCGATTGGAGTTGCCAGAAGTGCGGGGCGCACAACTTCCGGGGGAAGGATTCGTGTTTCCGGTGCAAGTATGCGCGTGCGAACTCGGTCAAGGCGGCGAGCGCGGAAAGCGCGCTTGCGTACCTCACGAAACGCGCTTCTGGGGCGGAGAAGGAGTTGGATTCCGTGCAGCACTTGTGGCTCGGAAAGAGTTCGTACACGAAGGACGTCAACGACGCGACTTTTGATTTGTACGCCACGAAGTACGTGAACAGCTTAGACAACAAACACAAGCTTCATATTTTGAAGCGCGCGTGTCTCGCGGCGGAGCGCGCGGAACGGCTGATCAAGGCGCTGGAGAACACCCCGGAGGAGGAGGCGAAGAACCCGAACAAGGCGCGGAAACGCGGGAAGAAGAAAAAAGCGGCGAAGGAAGGGGCGAGGGCGGAGGGGCAGGTCAAGGACACCAAGCCTGCGAAGGAAACCAAGAAGGCTGAGGATACCAAGGAGACCAAGACGACGAAGAAGGTGGAAAAGGTAAAGGATGCAAAATCTGGGAAGAAGGACGAGAAGGTGAAGGAGACTAAGAAGGAAGAAAATATCAAAGCTAAGGAAACCTCGAAGAAGGAGGAAAAGACGAAAACGACTCTGACCAAAACCCCGGCGAAGCGTAAAGCTCCGCCCGTCGAGGCTTCCCTCGCGAGGGTCACGCGCAGCAGAGCGGCTAAAAAGTAGTGTTAGCGTGTTGTTACTATTCGTATTACATGTTATCCCAAAAGTTACGGTTATCCTGGAATGCAATCCACGCGATCGGCACCTACGCTTTCCCTCGTTCCGAAACTCAAATCGATGCGCTTGCGAATTTCGTCAGCGGGCGCGTCCGCGTTGGCGATGTCGACTAAAGGTGATCGCGCGTTTTCTTTGAGTCTCGCCGCGCTGCCGTCCAGCAACCCCTCCGTGCGTTGCCGCGCGTCCCTCGAAGCGCTGATCAGCTCCCACGTGCTTATGAGTTCCGAGGTGGATTTTTTAACGGGGGTGGTTTCGCTTAAACTCGCCGAGCTGACTTCAGAATCCTGGGAATCAGATTGACTGTTTGACGCGGACGAGGACGTCGCGGGACTGGATTGCGATTGGGATTGAGAGTCGGTTTCCGACCTGGCAGGGAATTCCCCTCCTTCACCAGTAGGGGACTTTGCACGTCGCTTCTCTTTGCCCACCTCAACCGTGCCCAGCAAAGTGCTCGGCCCGACGTCCTGCCACGCCGGCCGCACGGGTTTCGTGACTTTTTTGCGCTTCTCGCGTTTGGGCTCGTGTTTCTTCAGCGCGCGCAGCACCGCGTCCGCTTCGGCAACCACCGAGGGCGTTCGCAGTAAAGGAGCGGCTGGGGCTACTAGGGCGGCTGAGTTTGGGGCGATCGCGAGTGGGGCGGGTGTATCGGTTGATGCCGGTACAGTCGCAGAAGTAGAAGTAGTCATGACCTCAGCCGATTTCGTTTTTGCTGTCGTCTCGACAGGTGAAATGACATCGTTTACGCCACCCACTTTCCTCCTCGCCGCAGCGGCTGCGTTGAACAGGATGGTGAGCAGCGACCTGGATTCGCCTAGTGACCGCACGCGTGTCCACCGCTTCATCCCGCCTTTTGTTTCTTCACGTTCCTCTGAGCGGTACAAACGTTCCTGTAGCGCCGCGATTTGCGTCGTCACCGCGCTCATTTCGTCCGAGACGATTTCGTCGTCCACGAACGAATCGCACGCGTCGGCGGCGACGAAAAAGCTAACATGAGCTTTTGATGGTGACTTTTCTGAAAGGGTGGAATACCGCCGGCCGAGCGCGACGCGTCGTGCTAGGGCGTCTTCCAACGCCAATCGAAGCTCAGCGCGTTCCACGGAGGAGACAATCTCGTTTTCGATCCACTGCTTTCGCGCGTTGAGTCCCAAGCCGGTGCCCGGGCCCGCTTTGCTGGAGAGCGCGACGTCGGTGGTCACCGCGGCGGTGACTACTGGCGCGGCAGAGGCGACCGTAAGTTCGGCGCGCACCGCGATTGGCGCCGTTGTGGAGCTTGATTCCCCCCTCCCCGGCTTTTCGACGTGTCTGCGCCGATTCGCCTTCGCAGCCGCTTGTAACGCGCGTAGCTGTTCGCGCGCGTTGGACGCTTCTTCTGTTTTCCGGCGAAGCACGGCAGCTTGGTGCTCCACCGCAGATTGCGCTTTCTGCGCGGCCAAGGCGTATTTTCTTCCTTCTTTCTTGGCTTGCTGTAACGCGCGCTCGAATTCGCGTTGCGTCGCGATGCCTTTCTTCGTGGCGCGCTCCATTCTTCGAACGAGCTCCACTCGTGCGGCCCTCAGACGCTGG